>Ga0209013_10000010_pt1 | contig 132039 bp, 126 predicted proteins | sample Cruoilmetagenom2_FD_187291 | JGI IMG/M metagenome (GOLD analysis project Ga0209013, IMG submission 187291) | Oil polluted marine microbial communities from Coal Oil Point, Santa Barbara, California, USA - Sample 2 (SPAdes) (version 2) | ecosystem: Environmental > Aquatic > Marine > Oil seeps ... | reverse complement strand
CAGGATCAAGCAGAATGATTGTGGCCCCGGCCCCCATCGCTGCGCCAATCCAGAAGCTGCCGTTGATGATGAGGTCGGTCCAGCCGCGCACTCGAGCCGGCACCAGTTCCTGAATAGTCGAGTTGATGGCAGTGTATTCGCCGCCGATCCCGGCACCGGTAAGAAAACGGAAGAGGGCGAAGCTCCATAGGTTCCAGGAAAACGCCGTCGCCGCTGTGGCGAAGAGATAGACAGTAAGCGTGATGAAAAACAGTTTTTTGCGCCCCCAGCGGTCCGTAAGCCAGCCAAAGAACACCGCGCCAAGGACCGCCCCCGCGAGATAAGCACTGCTTGCAAGACCGATCTCGGTGTTGCTGAACTGAAGCACAGGGCTTTCCTTCAAAGCCCCGGCGACGGAGCCAGCCAGGGTCACCTCAAGCCCATCAAGGATCCAAGTGACGCCGAGCGCTATAACGACGAGCGTGTGGAACGGCCCCCAGGGAAGGCGGTCGAGGCGTGAAGGCAGATCGGTTTCTACGATCCCGCCGGGCGTGTCGTTGGTCAACTCACCCATCCAGAGCCGAACTCCCATTGGAGTTCCTGCGTGCTTCCAGGCAAGCGCGCAGGCAGTCTGCTGTTTTTGCATCAAACGCAACGAGTTTTATTTGGAGGCTGAGGACACCGGATTCCTCTGAGCATACGTCGATCGCCTCGCGGTACGCTGCTTCCAGTGGGTAGCCATAGATTCCTGTGCTGATGGCGGGAAGCGAAATCGAGGCGCACCCGTGGTCTGCGCCGAGCCGCAGCGCAGAGGCATAGGCCGAACGCAACAAACGGCGTGCTTCGGCGGGGGAGTGGCTGGCATACACGGGGCCGACCGAATGGATGATGTGCTTGGTCGTCGCGATATCGAAGGCGGGCGTGATTACTGCTGAGCCGGTGAGACATTGGCCAAGATCCTTGCAGACCTGAGTCAACTTCTCCATTCCGGCCGCGCGAAAAATGGCGCCGCACACGCCACCGCCGGCACGCAATTCACTGTTGGCGGCGTTGACGATGGCATCCGCCACAACGGTCGTGATGTCGGCCTCGACAACATCGACGCTGCCGGTTCCAGTCTGCAGCATGGCGTGCTTTTTCTCTTAGAATGTTGTCGTCTGATTGCAGTGTCCGTTAGCGCGCCCATGAAATTGCTATCACCGCTGTCCATGTCGGCGAGTGAGCGGCAATGGAGGACGGCCTCTTCGTCTAGTTCCAGAGCTTTGTGTTTGTACCAGATAAAGTCGAGCGGTGGCGCGGCAGGTGTGCTCCGCTCGTGCGGGGTAGATGGTCCAAGCTCAAGACATCTTAAACAAGCCAAAGGCCGTCGCTAGACGGCCTTTTACTGGTGATGAAAAGGAGGAGTTGAGCAGGGATTATCGCTTGCGTAGTCTGAGCGACGCCGACGCGCCGTTGCCCGCCAAGCTCACGCTCTGGCTCCGGCCGCGCACTACGACACGGATCGTACCCGAAATGTTATAATCACTATTGTAGAAAGTCCCCCGGTAGCGACCAGAGGAAAGCCTGTAGACCGTCGCCGTCTGCGAGGCCCTGCCCCCGCTCGTGGCGCAGGTCGCCCGCACCCTATAGCTGTTTGAGGAGGCTTTGCTGTAGCGCGCCCTGCATCGCGCCTTCTCTCTCGCACCGGAAGCCAGCGAAAGCCAGCCGCCCCCGCTCCATGAGCCAGTAAGGCCCGGATCGGCTTCACCAGTGCTTACAAGGCTTGTGACGCCGATTGTAACAAGTGGCACGATGGCAAATTTACGTGCCATCTTCCGCCAAGAAGCCGCGCCGGTGCGGGCCATCAAAGAAAATCGTCGGTGCGCAACTTCTCTAGACATAACAGGACCTTTTGCAGTAGCCGAGGCTCTCAAAAAAAACACTACACTGATATTTCGGGTCTGCACACTCCATCCGCGTACAATTTGAACGGCCTCCGTTGCGAAACTAAACCGTCAAGCTTAATGACGGAGCGCCGGTTGGTCAGACAACTGCGGGGACAGAGAAATAATCCGCGCGGCCGTGTCGGTACAGCTGCGACCGGAAAAACGCATTACCACGCTTTGGTGACAAGAACGTCAACGGGCGGATCGCTCAGCAGGTTGCCCGCCACGGTGCCGATAAGAGCTTGTCGCAAGCCAGATCGCCCGTGAGAGCCAATGGCAAGAAAGTCCGGCTTTAGGCGTGCGACTTGATCACGAATGACGCCGAGGATATCGCCATCTTTGACATGGAACGTAACTCGCAATCCCGCTGTGCCGAGCTTTTCTGCATGCGCGCGGATGTCTTTTTCGAGAGCAACCTTAAAATTTTGTTCTTGCTCTCGGCGGATTTGAGTTTGGGACTCAGAGTCTAACAGCCCCTTGAAGGGAACGTGGACGGTGTGGAGTAAGTGAAAGTCGGCGTCTGGTGCAATGGCGGCGGCGCACTCGAGCGCGCGCCGAGACGCAGGCGAATTGTCGGTCGCGACCAGAACTCGCTCATAGCCATGCGCGACTGGGTCCTTGACGAGCAATACAGGCAAATTGCCGAGACGAATAACGCGTTCCGCTGTCGTCCCGCGAAAGAGCTCATGTGCGGAATGGCGAGTGATGCCAAGCACGATCAACTCTGCGCCCGTTTCTTGGGCGTGGCGAAGGATCTCGTCGAGGTCGTGCCCGCGGATGATTCCGATTTCAGGATTCACATCGGCAGTTGATGTTAGCGACCTAAGGAGCTGGTCGATGGTTGTCCGGGCACTCGCTTGGTAGTCCTCAGCGATGTTTGCGGGCACTGTTTTACTGACAATATGGATCACATTAAGCGTAGCGCCTAGCTTGTGGGCAAGCGCCACGGCACGTTGTAATGCGCGGTCGGACCGGGCGGAAAGATCGGTAGCTACGAGCAGCTTTTTCATGGGTTTGCCTTACACTACTTGATGTCTGTTTCACAAACCGTTTCCAACTAATGGGTTGGGCTGCGCATTAATTGTCTTGACGCGTATCAAGGCCGCAAGAATGGACGACGATACCGTGGCCGCGCAAGCAGGTTTGGATCGAGTAGAGTGGGATCGATGGAGCCGAAGGCCCAGCTGCAGCGAAAACTGACAATTTGGCTAGTCATCTTTTATGGCTTGGGTACAACAATTGGTGCCGGCATCTATGCATTGCTCGGTCAGATTGCGGGCGTGGCCGGCTATCATGCCCCGTGGTCCTTCCTGGTGGCAGCTGGATTGGTCGCATTTACCGTTTCCTCTTACGCGGAGATGTCGTGCCGTTATCCTCGTGCAGCGGGATCAGCGCTCTATGTGCGCGAAGGGCTCGGCTCGGTTCCACTATCGACAATCGTTGGGCTCTTCGTTGCGCTTGCCGGTTTGACGTCTGCGTCGGCATTGGTCAATGCGTTCGTTGGCTATCTGCAACAAATGATCGCTGTTGATGCAACGAGCGCGATCGTTCTGACGGTTCTGGTGATCGGTGGCATCGCGGCGATTGGGATCACCGAATCCGTTGCCGTGGCAAGCGTGATTACCGTGATCGAGATTTTCGGCCTCATGCTCGTGGTGGGCGTCAACTACAAAAGTTTCGGTGCGCTCCCTGCGCATGTTGACGCGTTCGCGCTACCAGTGAATTTGCATGGCTGGGGCCTCATTTTTTCCGGCGCGATGCTGGCTTTCTACGCGTTCCTTGGCTTTGAGGACATGGTGGTCATTGCTGAAGAAGTGCGGGACGTTAAGCGCAACCTGCCGCTTGCCATTTTTGTAACGTTGGCGATCACGACTGTACTTTATCTGCTCGTCGTGACCGTGGCGGTTCTCGCTATGCCTCCCCAGGAGCTGGCGGCAAGTGATGCCCCCTTAGCCGCGCTCTATGAGAGGGGTTCCGGCTCATCCCCGGCACCCATTAACGCAATTGCTGGCCTGGCGATCATCAACGGTGCGCTTATTCAGCTGATCATGGCCTCACGCCTCTTATACGGATTGGCCTCCACGCAGCAGATCCCGACTGTATTTGCCTATGTCGATCCGCGCACTCACACGCCGCTGATCACGACGGCTATGGTAACGGCAGTCACGCTACTTTTTAGTTTGCCGGGGACCTTAAAGGGGCTGGCCGAGGCCACATCGGCCATCATGCTAATAGTATTTGCGTTAGTGAACCTCTCAGCCTGGCGCGTGAAACGCCGCAGGCCGGCTGAGGAGGGGCTTCCATTCATTCCCACGTGGGTTCCGCTGGGGGGTTTTGTCGTTTCAATAGTATTCGCGGTCAGCCAGCTGTGGCCGTGAAACGACTCTAAAGATCGAGCTCGACCCAAACGGGCACATGGTCTGAGGGCTTCTCCCAGCCCCGCGTAAAACGATCAATGCCAGCCGAGACGAGGCGGTCGGCGGCCTGCGGTGAGAGCAGCAGGTGATCGATGCGAATACCATTGTTCTTCTGGAAGGCGCCTGCCTGATAGTCCCAAAACGTGTAGATGCCGGGAGCCGGGTGGCACTGCCGTGCTGCATCTGTAAAACCGTTGTTCATGAGAGCGCGAAACATTGCGCGGCTTTCCGGTTGGTACAGGGCGTCCCCGGTCCAGGCTTCGGGTCGCTTAGCGTCGGCAGGCTCAGGGATAACGTTGTAATCTCCAGCTAGCACGAGCGGTATTTCCTCCGCTAGCAACGAGCGGGCATGTTGGGCAAGCCGTTTCATCCAAGCAAGTTTGTAGGAAAACTTTTCTGTGCCGATGGGATTGCCGTTCGGCAAGTAGATGGACGCGACCTTTAGCGAGCCGGCGGGTACCGACACAGTAGCCTCTATAAAACGAGCCTGGTCGTCCTTGTCATCGCCGGGGAGGCGCGGCGTCACCTCATCTAAGGGCTGTTTTGATAAAATTGCGACGCCGTTGAAACCTTTCTGACCATGCGTTGCGACATTGTAACCGAGATCCTCAAACGCGCCGGCCGGAAAATTCTCGTCAACACTCTTAATCTCTTGCAGGCAGATGACGTCCGGCCTCTCCTGGTGCAGGTAGGTGAGTGCCGATTCCAGCCGCGCTTTGACGCCATTGATGTTCCATGTAGCGATTTTCATGCGCATCCAACTCGGCCGGGCCGCCATGTCTGGCAAGAGGTATTCGAGAATGGCAACGCTGGCCAGCTTTCAGTCAACTGCGAGAACTAGATGGAGAAGCTGGTGCCGCAGCCGCACGACTGCGTCGCTTTTGGGTTGTTAATGCGGAAGGACGCGCCAATCAGGTCATCGACGTAGTCGATCTCGGAGCCGGCCAGAAAGCCCAAGGACACCTGATCGATGACGACTTTTGCGCCAAAGCGCTCAAGCAAGATGTCATCGGACTCCGCTTTCGGAACGAGTTCGAATTTATACTGGAATCCCGAGCAGCCGCCGCCCTCCACGCTCACGCGAAGCATGCGCGCTTCGTCCTCGCTAGCAACGATCTCGGTAATGCGCTGTGACGCGCGCTCGGTAAGGGTAACGGTTTCGCTCATAATCTTGCTTCGTCCAGCTTTCGGGCGTTTCCTGGGTTGCGGGGCGCCTGGGTCTCACCTTAGGAAGATAAGGGGGCGAAGATCTATGTCAAAGCCCATCGAGGGCTGAGGAAAAGTGGCGGTGGGTCCGTTGATCTAAGTGGCGAGCAAAAAAACGAGCATAGATAGCGTTGATTACGGTGAAAGCCTTGCTGCGGGTGCACGTTCGCCCGCGCCGTACGCGGCAAGCGGAATTCCAGGTCGCGGACGCCAGCACCCTGAACCAGAGTGCTCTACCCGCAGTCCATTTCAGCGTGACCGAGACCGCGTTCTGCATTCTACTGCCTTTCGCCGCCTAACCCACAAAACACAGGTGTTCGTTTTTCATGAGGGCGACCATTACCGCTCGCGCCTTACACATAGCTTAGAGGTGGCGCAGATCGCGCGCACCGTGGCCCGCCAACTGCGTCTTGATGAAGACCTTGCTGAGGTGATTGCGCTTGCCCACGATCTTGGTCATCCCCCGTTCGGGCACGCGGGCGAGCGGGCGCTGAATTCGGTGATGAAAGCCTACGGAGGGTTCGACCATAACGCTCAAAGCCTACGCTTGGTGACGGCACTGGAGCGCAAATACGCTGGGTTTGATGGTGTCAATCTCACCTGGGAGACGCTGGAAGGCATTGCTAAGCACAACGGCCCCGTTGCCGAGGGCGAAGCCGTTGAGAAAGCCACGCGCCGCTTAGAGCAATGGCAATGCCTGGATCTCCGTTTGTGGGCCTCGGCAGAGGCCCAAGTCGCAGCGCTGGCTGACGACGTCGCCTACGTGACGCATGACATCGACGATGGTCTGCGCGCGCAACTTATCGCACTGGGCAATCTTAAAGACCTCCCACTCGCAGGGCCGGCGGTTGCGTACATGGTGAGCTTGGTTGGCGACAAAGGCAATGCGCGGAGTATTTATGAGGTTACGCGGCGTATGATCACGGTGATGGTGGGCGATCTCGTTAATGAGTCGCGCGCCCGTCTCAGGCTGCTGAAGCCCGCCTCGCCAGACGACATCCGCTGTGCGCCGAGCGCAACTGTGGCATTTTCCGACGCAATGTCACGCGATATCGGGTACCTGAAAGCGTTTCTGTTTGACCATGTTTATCGTCATGATCGTGTCATGCGCGTTATGGCGGACGCGGAGGAGATCGTGCACGATCTCTTCGGCCGCTACCTTTCTCAGCCGGATACCATGCAAGAGGCCTGGAGAGCGGCTTCTGCGGGCCTCAGCAAGCGCCGCCGAGCTCGTCTGATCGCTGATTTCGTTGCGGGCATGACCGACCGTTATGCTATCGCTGAACACCGTCGCTTGTTTGACGCCACTCCCAATTTGCGTTAGGCGGGCCGCGTTTTCCATTACATCACCTCCGAGCCTTTATTTGGCGGAAGGTTCACCCATCGGCCAGGATCAGACCCCATGAACGTGTTTGCGCACGTTGAGGATCGCATTGCTGCGGCGCTCGAAGACTTGAAGCAGGATGGAGTGCTTCCTGCGGACCTTGTCTTGCCGGCGGTCGAGGTCGAGACTCCGCGCGAGAGCGCTCATGGAGATCTGTCGACCAATGCCGCGCTGGTGCTCGCCAAAGCCGCGCGGATGAAGCCGCGCGAAATTGCCGAGAGTCTGAAGGAGAAACTTTCGGGCGATGGTGAGATCGCGCAGGTTCAGGTTGCTGGTCCGGGCTTTTTGAACCTCACGTTCACTCCAGAATTTTGGCAGGGCCTCGTGCGTATGATCCTTAAGGCGGGCTCAGATTATGGTCGTGGTATGATTGGCAACGGGGAAACTATTAATGTCGAGTATGTTTCCGCCAATCCGACGGGCCCCATGCATGTTGGCCACTGCCGCGGGGCGGTATTTGGCGATGCGCTTTGCAATATCTTGGAATTCGCCGGCTACAAAGTTACGCGCGAATACTACGTCAACGATGCAGGGGGGCAGGTTGATCAGCTCGCGCGCTCCGTCTATTTGCGTTACCGCGAGGCCTTGGGGGAGGATATCGGCGAGATCCCTGTTGGGCTCTACCCAGGTGACTATCTAAAGCCGATTGGGGAAATGCTCGTCAAGGAGCACAAGCGGGACCTTCTCAACCAGCCGGAAGAGGACTGGCTGCCAATCGTACGGGCGGCCGCCGTTAAGCCCCTGCTTGCCGAGATTAAGAGGGATCTCGCAGCGCTCAACATAAAACACGACGTTTTTTTCTCTGAGGCTTCGCTGACCTCGGGCAAGAAGGATCAGGTCAAGGCGGCGATCGAAGCTCTGCGCGCCAAGGGTCTCATCTACGAGGGACGGTTACCTCGGCCCAAGGGCCACGATGACGACGAGTGGGAGGACCGCCAGCAGTTGCTGTTCCGATCCACGGATTTTGGTGACGATGTTGATCGCGCGCTGACGAAATCAGACGGCAGCTATACCTACTTCGCCAGTGATGTAGCCTACCATTACGACAAGCTGGAGCGGGGCTTCGATCACTACCGTAACGTGTTCGGGGCCGACCACCTCGGCTATATTCCGCGTATTAAGGCCTCGGTGGCTGCTCTATCCGACGGGAAGGCAGATTTCCAAATCCTTGTGTGTCAGCTCGTCAAAGTGCTCCGCGCAGGCGAGCCGGTGCCCATGTCCAAGCGGGCCGGCACCTTTGTGACGCTGCGCGATGTGGTTGATGAGGTCGGCTCCGACCCGGTGCGCTTCATGATGTTGATGCGCAAGAACGATGCGCCGCTCGATTTTGATCTTGCAAGGGTGCTGGAGCAAACAAGGGACAATCCTGTCTTCTATGTTCAATACGCGCACGCACGCGCTGCGTCCGTGTTTCGCAATGCCAAGGAGGTGTTCCCGGGCCTGGATAAGATGAGCAAGACGGTGCGGCAAGCAGATCTCTCCTGCCTTTCGGATCCCGGAGAGATTGAATGGATCAAGCGTCTGGCCTTTTTTCCGCGCCTGGTGGCGAGTTCAGCGCGTGCCGAAGAGCCACACCGTCTAGCTTTCTATCTCTATGATTTGGCTTCAGCATTTCACTCGCAGTGGACCCGAGGCAACGATTCGCCACATTTGCGATTTATCCAAGCAAAAGACGAGCTTGTGACCGCAGCGCGCCTCGCACTGATTGTCGCTACGCAGCAGGTGATATCCTCGGGTCTTTTTATGCTGGGCGTCGAGGCACCGGAATCGATGCGCTAGACTCGTGATTCGACGGGCTACGGTCCGAACCGATATTTCGAGGGGATTTCGAAGATGTCGCGCTCCCAAGGTAGTCCAAGGAATGGCGGTTGGCCGGCTCAGCGCCCGCCCTCTGCCGATCAGGATCCGCGTGCCTGGTCCGGCACGCCTCAGGGTCAGCACGTGCAACGGCAGCCAAACCCGCATGCGCCACAAGCGGGCGTATATCCGCCACAGCAGGGTGCCAACCCGTCTGTGAATGGCGAGCCGGGCTATCACTACCCGCAACAAGCGTCTATTGCTCCGGCCGCGCCTGAGCCGGAACCTTATCTCGCCGGGCAGCCCCCGTTCGCACAGCAGCCGCACGTTTCTCAAGCACAGTATTTGGGGTTGAGCCCTGCAAGTGGGCCAGCCGGCGCGCCTTATCCTCAGTCTGCGCAGAACCCAGAGCCAGCGCCCGATATCCGCGGGGCCAGTTACGAGCAATGGTCCGTTCCGGCGCAGAGTCAGGATCCGCTTGGTTACGACCTTGGAAGCTATCTGCCGGCAGGCAGTGCACAAGGCCAGAGTGTGCCTCAAGCAAATCCCAATCCTCTGGAGCACAATGATCCCTTTCACGCCCAGCACGAGTGGGGCCAACAGGCGCAGCAACTCGCTGGCCAAGGTGATCCTGCTCTCGAGCAGACCTATCATGGCGGCGGGCATCCCGGATACGAGCATGCCGGCGCTGGTGCTTTGGAACAGGACTACTCGCAAGATGATGAAGGTGAATACGAGCTTGAAGAGCCGCGGCGGGGTAGCTGGACCATGCGGATTGCCGGTGCCATCGTTGTCGCGGTTGGTCTCGGCTTCGGTCTTGCGCAGGGCTACAAGTTGGTGGTCGGAAATTCATCGGATGGCGCAACGCCTTTGATCACGGGTGTTGGCGGTCCGGCCAAGACCAAGCCGCTTGATCCTGGTGGCAAGAAATTTGCGCACACCGACAGCAAGATTATGGGAAGGCTGGGTGATAGTTCGGACGCGTCGGACACGGATGCGAACGGCGCGCGTAAGGTTCAGACATTGGTTGTTGGTCGCGACGGCTCAATCGTTTCGTCGGCCGCGCCACCGGCGCAGACGGGCTCAGTCACGTCCGGCGTTTCAGTTCCGGGAATGACAATCGTCGATGGTTTTGGTGGTCAGTTTCCAGGGTCCAATTCAGCGGTTTCTGAGGCGCCGGCCGCTCCTCAGAAACCGATCGTTGTTAATCCGCCAGACTCTGGCGAGAAGCCGGTCACGATGGCGCGGACGACACCAACAAATAAGCCAGTTAATGCCGCACCGCGCGCCGTGAAGGCGCCCGTTGCCAAGACGCGCAGAAGTCCTGCGCCATCCTCAACTGCGGCGGGTCGCAATGGATACGTAGCTGTGCTTGCTTCTGTGCCCGTTTCAAGCAAGAGCCGCTTAGCCGTGCTGCAACGGTTCGCCGACATGCAGCAGAAGTATAGCGGTGTACTGCAGAACAAGACGCCGGACATTCGCGAAGCAAATCTGGGCGAGCGGGGAAAGTATCATCGGCTGCTCGTTGGTCCACCGGGTTCACGTTCGCAAGCGAGCGCACTTTGCGGCGAGCTTAAGAGTGCTGGCCATAAGGATTGCTGGGTTACGGCATACTGAGCCCTAACGCTATGGTCAGCTATCGCACTCTTCTGCTTGGAATGGGTGGTTGTTTCTAGGCGATGTCATCTTTGCATTTAGGACGACACGTGCGGGGGCGCGATGCGTACCGCTTTGATTACTGGTATAGCGGCGACAACATTGACGCCGCAGGAAGCGGACTTCCTGAGAGATATCCGCCCGGCGGGCCTTATTTTATTCGCTCGCAACCTTGTTAATCACGCGCAGATCCGGGCGCTGATCTCAGCGGTTCGTGAGGCGGTCGGCACCGAAGAACTTCTCGTGCTCATCGACCAGGAGGGAGGGCGCGTGCAACGGCTGCGCCCGCCGCTTGGTCGGACGTTGCCGCCGGCGTCGGCCTATGGAACTCTCTATGCGCGTGATCCAGCTCAGGCAACGGCCGCTGCGTTTGCGGTTGCGCGTCTGTTGGCCGAGGATCTGAAAGCGCTTGGCATTAACACGGACTGCGCGCCGGTTCTCGATCTTCCCGTTCCGGGCTCGCACGCGGTTATCGGAGACCGCGCTTATAGCACAAGTATCGATCAAGTAGTGCGGCTTGCACGCTCAGTAGCTCAAGGCTTCATGGCCGGCGGCGTACTTCCGGTCATCAAGCACATTCCCGGACACGGGCGCGCAACCAAAGATAGCCACTTGGCGCTGCCAGTCGTCACTGAAAGTCGAGAAGTACTTGCTGCTAGTGATTTTGTACCATTCAAGGCCTTGAATTCGTTGCCCGCTGCTATGACCGCCCACATCATCTATAGCGCCATCGACGCGGGCGCTCCCGCGAGCACCTCCGCCATTTTGATAGGCGATGTCATCCGCGGAGAGATCGGCTTTGACGGGCTTTTAATGAGTGACGACCTGTCGATGAAAGCACTGTCGGGCGGCATGCGACAACGCGCTGAATCAGTTATTGCCGCCGGCTCCGACATCGTGTTGCATTGTAATGGAGACCTTCGCGAAATGCGGTCAGCGGCCGCCGGATCACCGAGGCTGCAGGGTCATGCCCATAGGAGATTTCAGGCCGCGCTCAGCGCGCTAAATGTTTATGAGTCATGCGATATTGCCGCAGCTGAGATCCATCTTGCCCGCGTGCTTACGGCAGCAGCAGACAACACTGAATCAGTGTAAGCTCACCACATGCAGCGGTAAGACCAATCCCTGTCAATGGACTTACAAGCGATCAAGGCGAAGGCATGAACGCAGAGCAGGATAGCGATTCGCAAGTCGCAATCGCAGCATGGGAAGAGCCCGTACTGGATGCATCGGCCGACTTGGAGGGTGCGCTGGTTGTCGACGTGGCCGGCTACGAGGGCCCGCTTGATCTGTTGTTGGCGCTCGCGCGAACGCAGAAAGTGGACATTGCCAAGATCTCGGTTGTAGCGCTCGCGGACCAATATCTTGTTTTTATCGCTGAAGCTCAGAAACTTCGGCTTGAGCTCGCGGGTGAGTACTTGGTGATGGCCGCATGGCTCGCCTTTCTCAAATCGCGATTGCTGCTGCCACGTGAGGAGGCGCAATCGGAGGCCATAGGCGCGGAGGAAATGGCCCGCCGCCTGTCGTTCCGTTTGATGCGCCTAGAAGCGATGCGGAAAATGGCCGCTCAGCTCATGACGCGCATGCGCCTCGGCCGCGACGTGTTTGGACGGGGTATGCCCGAAGGCACAAAGACAATTCGCGACAGGGCATATTCGGCGAAAATTTATGACCTGTTGCACGCCTACGCCGATCAGCGCCGCCGCACGATCAAGGTGGGGCACGTGGTAAAGGCGCGCCCCGTTTGGTCTATTAGGGATGCGCGCGAGCGTCTGAAGCGCCTGATGGGGGACGCCGCCATCGGCGTCGATTGGGTCGAATTCGATCGCTATTTCGAGCGCCTTGTTACGACCGCTGAAGACGGCCGGACGGTTCTTGCCAGTTCTTTCGGTGCCGCGCTCGAGATGGCACGAGAGGGTGAGATCGAGATCCGCCAGGAAGCGCCTTTTGCACCTATCTATATGCGTGCGCGCCACTCTCAAGACGAGTGGCAGCGCGTGGTTTAGCGTCACGGACAACGAAAAGGACGAGAGAAAAACATATGGTGCCGCCCCGCTTGACATTGGTGCCGCCGACTCCGGACCCGAACGCTTGCAAGGTCGAGGCCGGAGAAGCCGCTGGACCGGCTGCGGCGACCGGCCTGCCCGGCAACGTCGCAGCTCTTCCGTTCGCAGATCACCGCGAGAAACTGAGAATCCTCGAAGCACTGCTTTTCGCAGCGGCGGAGCCGCTCGATGAAAACAAGCTCAAGAGCCACTTGGCGGAAGACGAGGATATCTCCGCTTTGCTGGAGGAACTACAAGGGTTCTATGCCGGTCGGGGCGTCCATCTTATGAAGGTGGCGGGCAAGTGGCATTTCCGTACGGCCGAGGATCTTGCTTACTTGTTGGAGCGCTATGCCGTCGAAGAGCGGCGTCTTTCCAAGGCCGCGCTCGAGACGCTCTCCATCATTGCCTACCATCAGCCAGTGACCCGAGCGGAGATCGAACAGGTTCGCGGCGTTTCTACGTCAGCAGGTACGCTCGATATTCTACTTGAGACCGGTTGGATCCGTCTGCGTGGCCGTCGCCGAGCGCCCGGTCGCCCCGTAACCTACGGCACAACCGACGCTTTCCTCAGCCACTTCGGGCTTGAAAGCATTAAGGATTTGCCAGGTCTTGGCGAGCTGCGGGCCTCCGGCCTACTCGATGGTAATCTGCCGCCTGATTTCGCGGTGCCTGAACCCACTGACGTTGCGGCCCTGATGCCCGACGAGGTTCCGTTGGAGGCTACCGACGAGGACGATGAGGAAGAGCCCGAGACGGACGACGAGACGGTCGCGCTCTTGTCGGATGACGAGGAGCCCGATAAGCCCTGAAGCGGGGGACAGGACACTACTCAAAGGCACCCGCTAATTTGAAACCCTCGCCATCTAAGACATCAACGCCAAAGTCGGCTTCTGCCAGTGCTGCTCCTGCAACGGGGCGTGCGGCGGCCACCTTTGCTGCACGGCTCACCTTCGACAATGTGGAGCGCCGGTATGGTGAGACTGATGCGTTGGCCGGGTTCAGTCTCGACATCGCACCAGGCGAAGTTGTCTGTCTACTTGGCCCATCAGGCAGCGGTAAGACCACGTTGCTGCGCGTGGCATCTGGCATTGAAAAGCCCTCAGGCGGTCGCGTCCTGATTAATGATCGCGAAGTCGCTGGCCCTGACCGTTTTGTTTCGCCGGAAGACCGGGGGATTGGCCTTATGTTTCAGGACTTCGCATTGTTCCCTCACCTCACCATTCTGCGCAACGTTGCATTCGGACTAAAGGGTTTGCCTCGAGGGGAAGCACGGAAGGAGGCGCTGGTCGCCCTGCAGCGCGTTGGTCTCAAGGATCTGGCAGACGATTATCCGCATATTCTGTCGGGAGGTCAGCAGCAACGAGTAGCGCTTGCGCGGGCCCTCGTTCCGCGCCCGGCTGTCATGCTCATGGACGAACCATTTTCAGGCCTTGATGTTCAATTGCGCGAGGCAATGCAAGAGGAGACGCTGGGTATTTTGCGTGAGACGCGCGCGACCTCCCTTATCGTTACCCACCATCCCGAAGAGGCCATGCGCATTGGCGACCGCATCGCGGTAATGCGCGAAGGAAGGCTCGTGCAGGCCGGCAGCGCCGAGGATCTTTACCACAATCCCGCCGACCTCTTCATTGCGCGCCTCTTTTCCGAAATTAATGAGATTACCTATCCCGTTACAAATGGGCACATCGTATGCCCGATCGGCGAGCTGCCGATGCACGATTTTAGGGATGGAGTAAATGCCATCGTTTGCATTCGCGAGCGCGGGATCACTCTGGCACGCAACGGGGGGGGGCTTGCGGGCCGCGTGCTGGACGTTAAGTTCCTCGGCGACGTCGCGCGCCTGGAAATTGGTGTGGAGGGCTTCGACAAACCTCTCAAAGTCCGTGTGCGCGAAATGGACGGATGGACGCGTGGAGCGGAAGTTAGCGTTGCAATCGACCTTGATCGGGTTCTGGTGTTTCCTGCCGACGGGCAAAAAAGTGAAGATATTGTAATAAGTTAGGCTTACTCTCCAGTGGCGCTTGACTTGCGGGAGCCATCGCTTTCTGCGATATATTAGAAGAAACGGCAAAGAACCAGAGGAGCGATAGGTCAATGGGTCTGAGCGCATGGCATTTGCTCATCCTCGCGCTGGTCGCCCTTCTTGTGTTTGGTGGCAGCGGGCGCATCTCGTCGATCATGGGCGACATGGCTAAGGGCATTAAGAGCTTTAAGAAGGGCTTGTCCGAGGATGAAGAGGACGAGAAGCCGGAGCAGCCGAAGGTGATTGACCAAACGCCGTCGAAGACATCCGAGCGCGACGGCGAGCGTCATAAGACGAGCTGAGCCATGCGGCTCGCGAACCGGGCGCCGCGGTTCTTTGGCGCTGTCGGATTGCTCTTGATTGCGCCGGCCGCATCGCTAACTGGAACGGCGCATGTTTGATATTACATCCAGCAAGCTTCTGATCCTCGCCATCGTGGCTCTCCTTGTCGTGGGCCCGAAGGACCTACCTATTCTGTTGCGCACGCTGGGTAAGTATATGGGCTTCATTCGCCGGCAAGCGGCTGAGTTTCGTGCTCAGTTCGACGAGGCTATTCGTGAGACAGATCTTGAACAGCTCAAGACGGACTTTGAGAGTGTCGGCCGCGAGATGAAATCCACCATGCAAGAAGGGTCGGCCGTCGTAGAAAGGCAACTTGCGACGACCCAACAGGATCTCGATCAAGCGCTCGACGGTGCACCCTCGGACATTAACACGAGGGAAAAGAACAAAGCCCTGCCTCAGGCCGAACCTGAGCCCGCCAAACAAATATTGCGACCGGAAAAGACTGAGTCATAATCGCCGTGAATGAGATCACCGAGCGCCCGGGTCAAGACAACATAGACGCCTCCAAGGCACCGCTGCTTGACCATCTCGTCGAGTTGCGCCAGCGGCTTATCTGGTCACTGCTGGCAGTCGGCGCTTCTTTCGCGCTTTGCTTTGCCTTCGCCGACGAAATCTACAATATCCTCGTGCTTCCCTATAAGTGGGCAACGGGTGGTGCTGAGAAGATCGAGATGATCTACACGGCCCCGCAGGAATATCTATTTACGCAGATGAAGCTGGCACTGTTTGGTGCGGTATGCATCTCTTTTCCCGTAATCGCCATACAGATATATAAGTTCGTCGCGCCGGGGCTCTACAAGAATGAGCGCAAAGCCTTTCTCCCCTATCTAATTGCTACGCCTGTTTTATTCCTCAGTGGTGCCGCGATGGTCTACTTCATCGTCATGCCGACGGCGATGCGGTTCTTCCTGTCGATGCAGCAGACGGGCGGCGAGGTCGAGATTCAGCTACATGCGCGCGTGTCGGAATATCTCTCTTTGATCATGAGTTTGATTATTGGCTTTGGGATCTGCTTTCAGCTTCCTGTCGTACTATTGCTGCTGGCACGCGCTGGCATCGTGACGGCGGAGGCGCTCAAGAAGGGCCGACGTTATGCGATTCTGGGCATAACGGCGGTGGCGGCCGTACTCTCCCCGCCGGATCCATTCAGCATGATCGCCATGATGTTGCCTACGATCGCGCTTTATGAGTTTTCGATCTGGGCGGTGGAGCGGGTGACGAAACAGCATGCCGCGGCGCAAGCCTCGTCGTCCAGCTGATCTCCGCTGGACCGGAAACGCCAGTCAGCCTATAGCAGCGCCAACTTCGAACGCTCGAGAAGAGGCACCCCGTGTTCGACATCAAGTGGATCAGAGACAACGTCGAAGCCTTTGATGCCGGGCTGAGAAAGCGCGGGCTGAAGCCGCTATCGAAGAAAATTATAGAGCTGGATGAAGCGCGGCGCCGGCACCTGACCAAGCTGCAGCAAGCGCAATCGCGCCGCAACGCGGCCTCAAAAGAGATTGGCAAGGCCAAAGCCGCCAAAGATGAGTTTGCGGCTGCTCAACTTATGGCCGAGGTGGCCGAGCTGAAAGACGACATTCAGCGGGGCGAGGAGGAGGAGCGGCAAGTCGATCGCGCCATAAAGGCCGAATTGGAAGTGATCCCCAACTTGCCGCTCGATGACGTTCCACTTGGTGTGGACGAGACCGATAACAAGCAGGTTCACAAGGTTGGCACGCCGTCCAAGTTCGACTTTGCGCCGAAGCAACATTTCGAGATTGGCGAAGCGTTGGGGCTCATGGACTTTGAGGCAGCGGCCAAGCTTTCTGGCGCGCGCTTTGTCGTGTTGAAGGGTGCGCTAGCACGCCTGGAACGCGCGCTTGCCGCCTTCATGCTCGATCTGCACACAAGTGAGAACGGGTACACAGAGGTCAATCCGCCGCTGCTCGTCAAAGACCAAACAGCCTACGGCACCGGCAACCTACCGAAGTTTGCGGACGACCTATTTGCAACGTCAAAGACAATGCAGCTTTTGGATTTCTTGCATGAGAAGAAGAGTGCCCGTGGTACGGAAAATTTCACCGACCTGAATCAATTGAGATTGGCTGAATTTGCGACGGAGGTTTATAAACGCCTTCCGTCGAAAGAAGAGCGGCTGTGGCTTATTCCCACTGCCGAGGTCGCCTTAACGAACCTCGTGCGCGAGCAAATTCTTGATGAGGCGCAACTCCCGATGCGTCTCACGGCATGGACACCCTGCTTTCGCTCTGAGGCCGGGGCGGCTGGTAAAGACACGCGCGGTATGATCCGTCAACATCAATTCTCAAAAGTGGAACTCGTCTCCATCACGAAACCTGAGGACAGCCTTGCCGAGCACAAGCGCATGACAAATTGCGCTGAAGAGATCCTGAAGCGACTCAAGCTGCCCTATCGCACCATTGTGCTGTGCACCGGCGACATGGGTTTTGCCGCACAAAAGACCTACGACATCGAAGTGTGGCTGCCGGGCGAAGATACCTACCGCGAGATCTCAAGCTGCTCTGTGTGCGGCGATTTCCAAGCCCGCCGCATGGGCGCACGCTTTCGGCCAAAGGACTCGAAGGAGCTGCGCTTTGTGCACACGCTCAACGGCTCAGGCCTCGCCGTCGGGCGCACGCTTATCGCTGTGATTGAGAATTACCAGCAGGCGGACGGATCTGTCACAATTCCTGACGTGCTTGTTCCCTACATGGGCGGCCGAACGAAGATCAAGAACCCCGGCTGAACATCGCGATGCGCATCATGGTCACCAACGACGACGGCATCGGGGCGCATGGGCTCGAAGTTCTGCGCCAGATCGCTTTGCAGATGTCATCTGACGTATGGGTCATCGCGCCCGAGCTAAACCAGAGCGGAGCCTCACATTCGCTGACGCTGCATGAACCGTTGCGCTTCCGGCAACTGGATGATCGCACCTTCGTAATCCGCGGTACGCCAACCGACAGCGTGATCATGGGCGTGCGCCATCTTCTCCTTGAGAAGCCGCCCGATCTTATCTTGTCTGGTGTCAATCACGGTTCAAATCTGGGGGAGGATGTGACGTATTCGGGCACCATTGCCGCCGCCATCGAGGGCACGCTCTTGGGCATACCATCCATCGCGCTGAGCCAGACCGTCGGGTCAGTGGAGGCAGAGGATGAGGTCCATTGGGAGACGCCTCTGGCACATGGCCGTCAACTCATCAGTAAGCTGCTTGAGACAGGCTGGCCGACAGGGATCGTGATTAATGTCAACTATCCTGCGTGCTCACCGGAGGATGTCGCCGGCATCGAAGTGACCAGGCAGGGCCGGCGCGACCAGGCGCTTCTCCATATTGATAAGCGCAGCGATCCCTGGGGTACGCCTTACTTCTGGTTCGGCTTCGAGCGCCCGCCAACGACTTTTGCCAAAGGCACTGATCTTGGTGCCGTCGATAACGGCGCCATCTCAGTGACCCCGCTGGGCTTGAACCTCACCGATAGTGAAACGTGCGCCAAGCTTGAAGATGCCTTCGCATCTATAGCACCACCGCGACCCGCCACGCACGGCTAACGTGCCTTTACTTGGCCCTTCTCTCGTCTCTCTGTTGTCCTCGTCGCAGCACAATCGCTGCTTACATAAGTGCTCACGAGGGCGACCATGACCCCGTCCAGTAGGTCTTGCATGTATGCCAGAGCAAACACAGAACGATGCGCACTATGGGCTGAGGGCCTAGGAATTGAATTTTGTGCGCTGAGACGATGCTGGTGCAACTCCGCCGCCGTTAAGGTCCCGTTAACTTCTTAATGGTTAAGCAAAGGTAGGAGTAGAGGTGCGTAGCATGATGAGTATTGAGCGTTCTTCCAGCGGCGGTAAGAAATTCAATCGCGCCGTACAGGTTTTTTCCGTGGCTGCGATGGCGGCTGCGGCCAGCGGGTGCAGCGCGGACATCTCGCGCTTCGATTACCCGCCATTCAACCTCACCGGCAATATCCCCAAGTCGACCGCGTCGGCTCAGACGCCGCGCGAAACGGTCAATCGCGGTCCGAGCTACGCCTATAATGAGCGCGGCTCCGCTGCCTCAGGTTCGTACGACAGAGGCAGTTATAGTGCCCCGCCGCGGTATAGCGATGGCTCGGTTGAAACTGCAAGGCTTTCGCCGCCGGTCAGCACTGTGCGCTCGTACGACAATAATCGTAGCTATGCCCCGCAAACCTCAGTGCGCCAGGCCGCGCCTAGGCTGCGCGCAGGCCGGACCATTGAGGTGCAGCAGGGTGATACGCTTTATGGTCTCTCTCGTCGCCACAACGTTTCAGTTGCGGAGCTGACGGAAGTCAACGGTCTTAGCAATCCCAATCTGCGGCCGGGTCAAGAGCTGTACCTCCCCGCAGGTAGCGAAGTTCGCAGCCCGCCGCTGCGGGAGGCCCTCACGGCGCGGGCTCCCGCCAGCGTGTCTTCATCACTTAAGGCAAAGTACAGTGGTTCGCACACAATTGCGTCGGGTGAGTCCCTCTATGGAATCTCAAGGCGCTACGGCGTTAGTGCTGCTGAGCTTCAGCAGGTGAATGGGATTGATAATCCGCGCACTGTGCGCGTGGGAACCGAACTGAAGGTTCCTGGCAGCGTTGCAACGGCGTCGTATGAAAATCCCACCCGCTCGCGCATCATTCAACCGCCGCGTTATTCTCAGTCGAAACAGCCGACGGCGATCAACCAGAGCAAGACGCGTGTCGCGGCTCTCGACACCGGCACAGCCACGGATGCGGCCCCAGTTGTCAAGAGCGTACGCAGCCAGCGGGTAGCGATCGCAGTCCCGTCGACAGCGTCTGCCGGCAACAAGCTGCGCTGGCCAGTGCAAGGCCGCATCGTGACAGGCTTTGGTCGACGCAATGACGGCACACATAATGACGGCGTAAATATTTCCGTGCCCCGTGGCACGGAAGTACATGCCGCTGAAAGCGGTGTCGTTGCCTATGCGGGATCTGAACTCAAAGGCTATGGAAACTTGGTGCTACTGCGTCACGACAATGGCTGGGTTACGGCGTATGCTCATAACGACCAGCTTACCGTGAAGCGCGGCGATAAGGTGCAGCGGGGCCAAGTGATCGCCAGGGCAGGCCGAACTGGCTCAGTCGATCAGCCCCAGCTTCACTTCGAGCTGCGTCAGGGCTCCAAACCAGTCGATCCGGTGCCATTCCTCGCAAGGCTGTAAGGCACTGCTGCCGGTCAACTCTTGGCTGGCCGGCTGAACGCGTTACGCAGCTCGTCTTTGGCGTCTTCCAAAATATGTCGGCGCTGCGTCGTGAGGTTTGCGCCCGCTCGATTAATGTAGAACGTTAGCATCGACATGGCCGAACGATAAGGATCGGACTTGCGCCGGCGGCTCGTTTCAGCGGAGCGTTTGAGCGATGCTGCGATCTTCTTCGGGTCGTTTAGAGTGAATACGTTGCGCTCCAGGTCCAAGGCGTCGCCATGTTCGGTCACGTCTTGCGACCAGGGCTTCGCCGGCGTGTCGCCGCGCGGCTTTGGGCTCCTCTTCGGTTTTGATGCGGTGCGCTTCTTTTTGGTCATCGGAGTTTACATGCCTAAAGCTTGCACCCCAAGCGACCGGCGAGGTCCTGAATGAATTGCCACGCAACTCGGCCCGAGCGCGCTCCCCGCGTCGCGCACCACTCGAGTGCTTGGCGATCCAGTTCCACGGCATTTATCTGTAGTTTAAAGTGTGCGGAGTAACCGCGAACCATGTCCAGGAACTCGTCCTGACTGCAATTGTGAAATCCAAGCCAGAGGCCAAACCGGTCCGATAGCGAAACCTTTTCCTCTACCGCTTCGGATGGGTTGATCGCCGTTGATCGCTCGTTTTCCACCATGTCGCGTGGCATCAGGTGGCGACGATTGGAAGTGGCGTAGAAGATTACGTTTTTTGGGCGCCCCTCGATCCCGCCCTCAAGCACCGCCTTCAAGGACTTGTAGCTTGTGTCGTCTTTGTCGAAGGACAGGTCGTCGCAGAATACGATAAAATGCTGCTTACAGCCGCGCAAGGCCGACAGACAGCTGGGCAGGGTTGAGATATCTTCGCGGTGAATTTCAACGACCAGCAGGTCAGTGCCAGCCTCCAGCAGTTCTTTGGCTAGTCGGTGGCGCACATCTGCGTGCACGGCCTTAACGAGCGAGGACTTGCCCATGCCCCGTGCACCCCAAAGAAGTGCATTGTTGGCGGGGAGCCCGCGTGCGAAGCGTTCAGTATTTTCGGTGAGCTTTGGCGCGATGTGTCCAAGCCCTTTGAGCAGCCGAAGCGGCACGCGATTGACGTCTTGGACGCCTGCAAATCCTTTCCGGTCAGCGTGCCACACGAAGGCCTGCGCGGTCTCGAAGTCGGGTTCTGCCGGGGCGTGGGGGGCAAGGCGCTCCAAAGCTGAGACGAGGCGCTCCAAGCGCTGCAGCAGCATCGTCTCATCGTTCATTGCTCGGTCTCATAAGCACTGCTGAAACATGAGTTTTCCCGTATCGGTAGGGGAGCCAGCATCTATAACCCTGGCGCCGCCCAAGTCACTCATCTTATTTGGATTGCGTATTGTGGGGAGGGCGGTTGCAAAGCCGGATCGCAGCACTATAGTCACGGCACTTTTCAGGCAGGGCAGACGCTGGACGGCTGCGTTCGGGCGGTCCTGGCCCCCTGTTGCCCTCAATCTAAAGGGATAGAAGATATGTTTATCACACCGGCTTTCGCCCAGACGGGCGGTGCGGGCGATCCGTTCACGAGCTTGTTGATTCCTATGCTGGTGATGATCCTCATTTTCTACTTCCTGGTTATTCGTCCGCAGCAACAGCGTACCAAAGCCCATCGTGAGCTTGTGAATAAGGTGCGGCGCGGCGATACCGTCGTCACCTCAAACGGCTTCGTTGGTAAGGTGACGAAGGCGAGTGATAACTCCGACGAGATCGAGGTGGAGCTCAGCGACAACATGCGCGTGCGCGTGATGAAGTCAACGCTGATGGATGTGCGTGGCAAGGGCGAGCCCGTCAAAGAATGACCGTGAGGCGCGTGTCGCGCTGATCACCATGAGACCCGTAGAGAGATAAATCGGCGATGCTGCACTTTGAACGCTGGAAAATCATCGCGATCGCATTGGTATGTCTTGCTGGCATTATCATTGCCGTGCCCAACCTCTTTTCCAAGCAGACAGTCGACGGCTGGCCGTCGTGGATGCCACACGGGCAGCTGCCGCTGGGTCTAGACTTGCGCGGCGGCGCTCACCTGTTGCTTTCGATGGATACCATCGAGCTAGAAAAGGATTGGCTCCTAAATTTGCGCGGAGACGTGAGAAAGGAGCTGCGGGACGCCAAGATCGGTTTTACCGGGATCGGTATTGTCGGCGATGCAATTCAAGTGCGCCTTGCTAAGCCAGAAGAGGCGGACCGTGCCTATGCTCGGCTCAAGAAGATGATCCAACCGCTTGGAAATCCAATTCTCGGCACGAGCGGCGAAAACCTCGAAGTGCAGCAAGTTGGCTCTGACATCATTACCGTGCGCCCCACGTCACAAGGCATGCAGCAGCGCCTCACGAGCGCGTCGAGTGCTTCCGTTGAGACGATACGCCGTCGCGTTGACAGTTTAGGCACGACGGAACCCACAATCGTACGCCAGGGGCAGGATCGCATTCTTGTTCAGGTCCCAGGCTTCGACGATACCCGCACGCTAAAGGACGTAATCGGCCAGACGGCAAAGCTGACCTTCCACGCGGTGCATCCGCGGACGTCGGCGGAAGAAGCGCAGCAGACGCGCGTGCCGCTCGGTTACAAGATCTACCCAGCCGATGAGGGTGAAGAGGCCAGGTCGTTTCTGCTGCAAGAGCGGCCGGTGGTTTCCGGCGAGGATCTGGATGATGCGCAGCCGGGTTTCGATCAGCGCACCAATGAGCCGATCATTACTTTTCGCTTCAACCAGTCGGGCGCGCGCAAGTTCGGCCGCTTTACCAAAGAGAACGTGGGGTCGCCATTCGCCATTGTGCTTGACAATAAGGTGCTTTCCGCGCCCGTCATTCGCGAAGCCATTCTCGGCGGTTCCGGACAGATTTCTGGAAATTTCGATGTCGATTCGGCCAATAATCTTGCCATCCAGCTTCGCTCCGGCGCGCTGCCGACCAAGCTGACGATCGTTGAGGAGCGCACGGTCGGTCCGTCGTTGGGAGCCGACTCCATCGAAGCGGGCGAGTTTGCGGTTACCGTCGGCACGATCGCCGTGGCGGCGTTGATGATCTTTTCTTACGGGTTGTTTGGCGTGTTTGCGGTTCTGGCGGTTTTGATCAATCTCATATTGATCATTGCCGCCATGACGCTGTTTGGCTCAACGTTGACGTTGCCTGGCATTGCCGGACTCGTGCTCACAGTGGGCATGGCTGTCGACGCCAATGTGCTAATCTATGAGCGCATCCGTGAGGAGTTGCGCAGTGGCAAGACGCCGATATCGGCAGTCGAGGCGGGTTTTTCGAAAGCATTTGTTACAATCCTCGACTCAAACCTAACCACATTGATCGCGGCCATAGTGATGTTTTGGTTGGGCTCTGGTCCGATCCGCGGATTCGCAGTTACGCTTTCGCTCGGCATTTTCGGGACCATGTTCACCGCCTTCACGGTTACTCGGCTTCTGGTCTCGTTATGGATCGCCGCGCAAAAGACGCGGAAAATCCCCGCTCCGATCTAACGCTCTAGCGAAAGGCCAAAAGAATGTTCAAGGGCGTTGATTTCTTTCCGCACGGAACCAAGATTCCAGTGATGGAGTGGCGCCGTTTCTGCGTCGGCATTTCGTTGATTGCAGCGATCATCGCCGTTGCCTTGCTGTCGACGAAAGGCCTTAACTTCGGCATCGACTTTAAAGGTGGATCGCTCTTCGAGATCCAGACCAAATCCGGAGTCGTCGATATTCCCGATTTGCGCTCCCGCGTTGGTAGTCTGGGTCTCGGCGAGGTGCAAATCCAGGGGCTTGATGAGCCGACAGATGCTCTCATTAGGGTCGAAGAGCAAGAAGGAGGCGAGACGGCTCAGCAGGAAGCTGCTGGAAAGGTGCAGGATGCACTGGGTGAAGACATTGAAATCCGCCGCGTTGAGGTGGTAGGCCCGGCAGTATCGGGTGAACTACAGCAGGCGGGTATCATAGCAGTAACGGTCGCAATCATTGGCATTCTGCTCTACATCTGGTTTCGCTTCGAATGGCAATTTGGTGTCGCGGCGATCCTGGCCCTTGTCCACGACATCGTCATTACGATGGGTCTGTTTAGCCTCTTGGGATTCGACTTTGGGCTCTCAGAAGTAGCCGCGCTTTTAACGCTCGCAGGCTATTCTATTAACGACAGCGTCGTGGTCTTTGACCGAATACGCGAGAATTTGCGGCGCTATAAGAAGATGCCGCTGGTCGATCTATTGAATTTATCGATAAATGAGATGCTGTCGCGTACTGTGATTACGTCGACAACGACGTTCGTTGCGGTGCTCGCGCTCTATGTATTTGGTACCGAGGTGATCCGTGGCTTCTCCTTCGCGATGCTATTCGGAATCCTGATCGGGACATGGTCGTCGATCTTCATAGCCTCGCCATTCCTTCTTTGGGTCGGCCTCAAGCGTGATTGGAGCGGCACGGTCGCGAAGTCTGGTACGGCTGCCGAGCGTGCCTAAGAGCAGCGCTTCAGAGAGGGCGCGCGATGATCTTCTCGGTTCAAGCCCACTATCCCGGCCGTGCTCCAATTGATGCTTATGGAAATGGCGGCTTCCGCTTTGCTGAGATGAGCCACCGCGGTTCGATTCTGATCGTGCCGAGCGGCATCTACGCCTGGGACGTTGTTAGTATGGACGACGTCAACGGGGACCGTTGCGAGCTGTTCTTCCGTGAATTGAAGCCGCCAGCGTTTGTATTGCTGGGAACCGGTGCGACTCATGCAACACCTGAGGCAGGCTTGCGCAAAGCATTTGCTGATGCGAGCCTTGGGCTTGATCCGATGAGCACAGGCGCAGCGTGCCGAACTTATAACGTGCTTCTGGCTGAAGGCCGCGATATTGGTGCGGCGATGATTGCCGTCGATTGATAAAGGGCAGGGCGTGACGCGAGACAATGGCGAGCGCAATGCCATGGAGATCGTCGTGCGGGCGTCGGCGCGAAGTACAGAGCCAGACCGTTACCTTGCTGCGCTCTTGGCTCCAAGGTTCTTGTGCGCCGACCTCATAGCGGTCGCCGCGTTTGTGGGAGAGATTTCGCGTATTCCGCTTACGGTGAACGAGCCTATGATGGGTGAGGTTCGCCTACAATGGTGGAGCGACGCGGTTGTCAATCTGCGCAACGACATTGCAACTGGGAACCCAATCGCCGACGCGATTGGCGCCGCAATTCGTACGCACGAACTGCCTGAGGCGTTGTTTCTAAACATGATTGAGGCGCGCTTAAGCGATCTCGATCCGCATCCGCTCCTCTCCGACGCTGGTGTCGACACTTATTTCAACGATACTGAGGGCGGGGCGTTCCAGCTCGCCGCCCAGGTTCTGGGTGTAAATAGGGAGCCCGGAGTATCCGAGCTTATGGCCGTTGCCGGACAGGCCTACGGTCGCGTTCGCCTATTACGCTCATTGCCGCGCGCGTTTGCAAAACGGCGTGTCTCAGCGATGCCGGAAGGCGTGTCATTTACGCCAGATGGCGACTGGCAGGGCAGTGCCGTAGCAATGCGCAATTCAGTCATAAGGTGGCTTACGGCGGCTCGCCGGCTCTCGCGCACGGCGCCGAAGGCCGTTCTCCCTGCGATCCTTCCGCTTGCCCTCGTGGAGCCCTATTTGGCGGCTTTGGAGAGGTATGGACCCAACGTCAGGCAACCGGCCGATATTTTGCCGCTGACGCGGGTTTGTCGACTTTGGTGGGCTAAAGCGGTTGGCCGCATCTGACGCCTACAACGTGCCACATGAGGCAGAAGGTTACGCATGGTCCGATCGCCAGGTCGGCAAGTTGGACTGAGTTTGGTTGCGGGAGCATTGGTGTTTCCCGCAGCAGCCCAGGTCCCGCCCATTGCCAGCCCTACGATCACCTGGCACGTGGAAAATTCTTTCCGCTTTTTCACCGATGCCGCTGATACGGAAGTGCATCGCGCTACTTATTTGGCGCTAGACGCCGCGGATCAGCTGGAAAGGCCCGTGCTTGCAGCTGAGCAGGCGCTGAGCCGCCGCCACGACGCGGGTTGGTCGCAAACCATGGTCCGCAAAACCTGCTGGGATGTGCGTGCCCACCGCTTCTCGTGCGGGCAAGGCGAGAACTATATCAATCCTCAAAGCCACACCATCGTGGCTAAGATCAACGGCATTGATGAGGCCACGTATCTCAATTGCACTTGGCTTACCTCGCCATTTGGCGGCAGTGACCCGCGCGGCGCCGCAACCACCCAGCCCTGCAGCGCGCAGGCGCGCTTCACAATCCCTTTTCCTTCGGGCGCAAAGATTGCTGTCGAAATAGGAGGGCGTGAGATTGTCAGCGAGGTGATCAAGGTGCGCGATCTCTTGGTCGTTGGCATGGGCGATAGCATCGGCTCAGGCGAAGGCAACCCGGACGTACCTGTGAAATTTTCGCGCGAGCGCTCGGCTAGCTACGGAAAAAAAACTGATACTGACAACTTCACCGGTTTTCCTGCTCGCGTCGGCGCCTGGGAGCAGATCGGTGATAAAGCATTTATTGAGGAGAACCCGCGCTGGCATGATCAGGCGTGCCATCGCTCGCTCTATTCCCACCAGCTGCGTGCGGCCTTGCAGCTCGGAATCGAGGATCCGCACCGCGCGGTAACGTATGTGGGTGTAGCCTGCTCGGGTGCCGAGGTAACGTACGGCCTTTTCCTGCGCTATACTGGCAACGAATGGGTTCCCCACCCACCGGACATGTCACAGATCTCGGCGATCGCCTCTGCCCAATGTGGCAGCGACGAAGCGCCACTGCAGGATCTGCCGGAAGCTTACCACATGCGCGGTCGAATCCCCGAGCTCAAGGGAGGCCTGACCCTGCGCAAATGCAATCCGCTGAGCGCGCGCAAAATTGATCTGTTGTTCTTATCAATAGGCGGCAACGATGTGGGCTTTGCACGCCTGCTCGCGAATGCAGTGCTAGCCAATCAATCGACGCTGCGAAAGCTAGGGGGCTGGATTGGTCAAGTGCATGGACTCAACGAGGCCCGCGCTCAGCTGAATGCGTTGAAGACGCGCTACAAGTCGCTCAACCGCGCCTTACACAGCGTCCTTCACATCCCGTGGGAGCAGTCTGACCGTGTGGTTTTGATGGCCTACCCTGGACTAGCGCTTTTGGGCGATGGCAGTGAGGTGTGTCCCGATGGTCGTGCCGGCATGGAAATACTGCCCGACTTTAAGATGAGCGAAGCAAAGGCTCGCGTGGGCACATGGATCGCGGACAAGCTCCATCACGCGATGCGGGATGCTGCGAAGGCATACCACTGGTCATTCGTCGAGGCGCATCGCCGTGAGTTCATTGGGCGCGGCGTCTGCGCAGGAACGACTGATGGAGCCGCCGATATTGCAGACGACCTGCGTCTGCCGCGCAAGACTGAAGCGGGGTGGCAGCCCTATAATCCGGCCGACTATAAATCTTATGCTTCACGCCGGCGTTGGTTCCGCACACCAAACGATGCCTTCATGACCGGCAACTTCCACGTAGCGGGTTCAATTCTGCAGAAGGTGCTGAAGCTCAACGCGTTGTCATGGTTCCAGCTTGTTCTCGCATCGACCTACTCAGGCGCCTTTCATCCCACTGCAGAAGGGCAGGCGGCGATGGCTGATTCCCTCGTACACAAGTCGCGCGCCGTGCTTGATAAGTATGGCCAGGGTCTAGATCCGATCCCGGCCGGATTGCTCGACCATAAGCCGTCGATCCGCACGGAGCACGCGGTCCCATAGAATTAAAGGGCACGAAGTGGCCTACTCTGCGGCAGCCTGCGCGCCATGTCCAACTGCGAGCCAATGTTTTAGATCGGCAAGCGCGCGCAGCGAGACGGCACGCTTCTTGGCGACGCCCTTCTCCTTGCCCTTGATCCGTTTGCCGCTTGCGTCGTGCTCAGGAACCTCAATAGTTGGTAACAGCCCATAGTTGATGTTCATGGGCTGGAAAGAACGTGTGTTCGCCCGCTCCGTGTTCTCGGTCGAGAGGTGCCCGCCGGTGATGTGCGTAACGAGCGCGCCAAGCGCTGTCGTTATTGGTGGCGGGAGTAGTCTAAGGCCGCGCCGTTCTGCGGCCGCAATGCGCCCAGCGAGCAGCCCGATGGCGGCGCTTTCCACGTAGCCTTCCACTCCGGTAATTTGTCCTGCGAAGCGTAATCGAGGCATCATTTTTAAACGTAGCGACGCATCAAGCAGTTTGGGGCTGTTGAGGAAAGTGTTGCGGTGAAGCCCGCCGAGACGGGCGAACTCAGCGTTCCGCAATCCCGGGATCATACGAAACACCCGCGCCTGCTCACCGTGTCGCAGCTTCGTCTGGAAGCCAACCATGTTCCACAGGGAGCCAAGCGCATTGTCTTGGCGCAGCTGAACCACCGCGTAAGGGCGCTGTCCGCTTCGGTATGGATTTACGAGCCCGACTGGTTTCATTGGACCGAAGCGCAGAGTGTCGCGCCCGCGCTCGGCCATGATCTCGATAGGCAGGCACCCCTCGAAGTAAGGTGTCGATGCCTCCCACTCTTTGAAGTTTGTTTTTTCGCTGTCGAGTAATGCATCGATAAAAGCGTAATACTCCGACTTCGTCATTGGGCAGTTGAGGTAATCGGCGCCGGTGCCGGCCGGACCAGGTTTGTCGTAACGCGATTGAAACCATGCAATCGACAAGTCGATTGTTTCGCGGTGTACAACAGGTGCGATGGCGTCAAAGAAGGCAAGATCGCATTCGCCGGTAAGCGTTTGGACTGCTCGGCTCAATGCGGGCGAGGTGAGCGGCCCGGTTGCGATAATCACGCTATCCCAATCTTCTGGCGGCAGACCTGAAATCTCGTTGCGCTCTATGCGAACAAACTGGTTGTCGGCAAGCTGACGTGTGACCTCTTCGGAGAATCTATCACGATCAACGGCAAGGGCGCCGCCAGCGGGAAGCTTTTGGTGATCGCCTGCCGCCAAGATAAGCGAGTCGGCACAGCGCATTTCCTCGTGCAACAGCCCGACCGCGTTCGTCTCCCAGTCATCGGATCGAAATGAGTTCGAGCACACCAACTCTGCAAGACGCTCGGTCTTGTGTGCGTCCGTCATGCGCGTCGGGCGCATCTCGTGGATTACAACTGGAACACCGGCGCGTGCAATCTGCCAGGCGGCCTCAGAGCCCGCGAGCCCGCCCCCGATGACGTGGATTGACTTCATCTCGGACATGACCTGGGAAGCTAGAGGAAAATGTCGACCGTCTCAATGTGGTGTGTTCGCGCAAATTCTTCTCCATACTCAGCGCCCTTGGCGTTGCAATTGTTTTAAACGTGGGGCCTCGATATGTTGCCCGCCACTATATAAGCCAACGAAGAAGGGTGCGGCATGTGGAGCTACCGCAGGAGGCTTGAGCATGACCTGACCCGGTGGCGGGAGGCGGGCTGGCTCACCGCGGAGGGCGAAGCCTTTATCCGTAAGGACGCGGCCACCCATACCCGATCGCTGGAGTTGGCCCCGTCACTCGCCATCCTGGGTGCGGTGCTGATCGGCTTTGCGGCGATGAGTTTTATCGCTGCCAATTGGGACGAGATGCCTCGTCTTGCTCGGCTGGCGCTCATCTTCATCGGTCTGTGCGCAGGCTATGGCATCGCCGGTATTCTGTTCGAACGCGGCTATCCCGCCTTTGCCCATGCAGCCATTCTTGCCGCAGTGGCAATATTCGGCGCTGGGATCATGCTGATCGCGCAGATGTTCCATATCGATGGCCACCCTCCCGACGCGGTCCTGACCTGGGCACTAGGCGCGCTCGGCACCGGTGTCGTGCTGGTTTCCAACCCGTCGCTTGCGCTCGCGATGCTGCTCATGGGGCTTTGGGGCGGATGGGAGATGATTGAATCCGGGGTGGTGCATTGGCAGTTCCTATTGGGATGGGGAGCGGTTACGGCGGCCTTCCTGTGGCGGCGCTGGATCTCGGGCCTGCATCTTGCCGCCGTTGTATTGAGTATTTGGGTCATTTGCCTTGGCTATTTGTTGCTCGACGGCCATGGGCACGGCGTTGTCGTCGGTATCGGGTTACTCATCGCGGCGGCAGGTTTGGCGTTGCCGCTAGTGGATGAACGGTGGTCTGTGTTTTTGGGGCCGGCTGTTGCCTATGGCATGACAATCGCGTTTGCGGGGCTCTTCGCCCTGCAATTCGTCGAGAATGACGTCCCGCTGTTTGGGCTGATCTTGCTGGCGATAGCGGCGCTAACGCTTGTGCTAGCCGGCATTGGATTTGGATTGAGAACCGGTAGCGCTGCCGCACTTTGGCTCGGCTACGGCGGCTTTTCGATTGAGGTGCTGGCGCTCTACTTCAAGACCGTCGGCACGCTTTTGGGCTCTTCGCTTTTCTTCCTCGCCGCCGGTCTCATCGTCATAGCGCTAGCTGCGCTAGCCTACAGGCTGCACGCGCGTATGGAGGCCCAGCCATGACAAGGGAGCGGCGCAGCCTGTGGCTAGGAATCATGGTCGTCGCGGCAGCGCAGATTGCCGTACTTGGATGGATGGTTTGGGGCCGGGTTCATCTTCTTAATTCTGGACGCGAGATTGTGCTGGACGTCATCCCTGTTGATCCACGCAGCTTGTTTCGCGGCGACTACGTGATCCTGAATTACGACATATCTCGGGTTAAAACCCCTCCTGGAAAGAAACGTGTGCACCGCGGTTCCATCATGTATGCCACCTTACAAAAGACAAGGGATGGCAAATGGAAGCTCCTCGCAGCTGGTCCGCAGCGACCCGAGAGCGTTGACGCGGATCAGGTTGTGCTTAAAGGGCGGGTGCGTTATGCGTCGACCCGTTCGCGGAGGGGGCAAGGGTTGGCGAACGTACGCTATGGCATCGAGAGTTTTTTTGTTCCGGAAGGCCGTGGGCGTGAGCTAGAAAAACTCGTCGGCAAAAAAAAACTCGCCGCGTTAGTTGCGGTAGATGAGAGCGGAAATGCTGCTCTCAAGGGCCTGATCGTTGAGGGGAAGCGGATCTACGAAGAGCCACTGTTTTAGATGGGAGGTATTTAAGCGGGCCCGCTCTTGTTCCCCCTGTTGCTGTCTTCGGTGTGACCGGATTGCCTCTTAGGCCAAACATTTCGCAGCATGCGACGCACGAAACCATCGAGCATGCCTGACGAATATGGCATTGTCCGCCTATGTGTGACTTCGGTTGGGGTCAGGGAGCAAGAGGGGCGAGATATGGGTATTAGGGTGCCATTGGCGCTGACGGTCGCTGTGGTGATGGTCAGCAGTTTTAGCGTGCCGGTGTTGTCGGATTCCACAGGCTTTGCAAGCATGCACAATTTGCGCAAGGAACGCGGACGCTTATGCATGTCAGATCATTGGCACTATGGCACCAGCGGCCCACAGAAAAGCAAGTCGAGGGCGAGGCGCGCGGCTATACGCTCATGGGCGAGCTTCACTGCGATGGAGTACGGCACCGACTGGGCGAGGTGGGGCCGCGCTAAGAGCAAAAAGGCAGGCTGCTCGAGAGCTAGCGGGAGCTGGGAATGCAGTGTCGAAGCGCGGCCTTGCAGATAGTATCCAGCTCGTGACCTAGCGTCACACGCGCCAGCCTGTACTTCAACGCGTCGCTCACCGCCGCAGGCTGGCGGAGATCGTTTTTATGGTTTCCGAGGACCATCGTTGCATCCGGCCGAGCCAAATCCAGGGATTGGCTGGGAAACCAAGGATCGGGCTTAGGATGCGACGAATAGCTTTGGCAGGGTCATAGCCGTCGCGTGTGCGTTCCCTGAGCCTGATTATGTCCGCTAGGTCGTCGTAACGGCGCGTCCTCGCTGTTTCGCTGGCCTCGCTGCTTATGCTTCCAGTGATTCCAGAGAAGCCCTGCCCGCCGGCAACGTTGGGCAGTGGCTGCGGCTTGGGATTATTTGCTGGAGCGGGAGGAGCTGTGTTCATCAAATGCGAAATGCGGCGCATGACGTCCTCAACTGGAACATGGCTCGCCTTTGCCAGTGCGCCGACAATCATCACTGCAACGACCGGAAGCAGGTACTCCACGATCATTTCGCTAATGTCGGCGGCGGCGGCGGCATTACGCACCATCTTTCTGCTCGCCTCTCGGCCGGCAATCGTTAGGAGCGCATCATTCCCGACGGTCTGCGTATGGGTTGCCCCCAGCAGGGTCGGTGTCTCGAGCACGTTTTCGTAGTCGGGTTGACCAAGAAGGTGGACAAGCCCGGCAAGCCGCTGTCGTGAAAGCGTATCTTGATGGATGTAGAAGGTCAGGTCGCGAACCATCGCGGCGACGGCGGCCTCGACTTTCGCAACGGGGAGTTGGAATGCCCGCGCCAAATTGGCGTAGACCCGCCCGTCCTGAGCCTCGTTAAGAAGATTTGAAAGCGACATGCCTCGAGTGCCTCCTTTTCCCGAGGCCGCCGGTATAGCAGGGCGCGGGCTTGGGTCACAGTTCGCAATTACGTTCATACGACCGTTATTTGGGGGCCACAGAGGCCATTAAGCGTGCGGTCGGGCATAATTATTCATTTAGGGCGTCGATCCAACGCAGGATCGGCTCCTCCATGTTGCAACCGATCTTCACTTTTGGCATGTTCCGCGCAAATCTCGCCCAAATGCGTGAGAGACGGGGAGGGATCCTCCGTTACTTCAGCTCTCGCCTTAAAAAACTAGGGCGCCAAAGGGGACCAGACAATGACTGAGATACTGTGGGTGATCGTCGCTTGCGGCGTGCTTGCAATTGTGTATGCAGCTTACACGATCCAAGCGGTGATGAATGCCGACGCAGGTACCGCGCGAATGCAGGAGATTGCTGGCGCTATTCGCGAGGGTGCCCAAGCCTATCTCAATCGTCAGTACTGGACGATTGGCATCGTAGGTGCCGTTATCTTCATTATCGCCTGGCTTCTGCTTGGCCCGTTGGTTGCTGCCGGCTTTCTTATAGGCGCCGTGCTCTCCGGATTGACCGGCTATATTGGTATGAACGTATCGGTGCGCGCCAACGTGCGCACGGCGCAAGCAGCTACCCAATCGCTTGCTGGCGGATTAGATATTGCCTTCAAGTCAGGTGCCGTCACGGGTATGCTGGTTGCAGGTTTGGCTCTGTTGGGCGTCTCTGTTTACTACATGTTCCTCACCGAGTTCGTGGGCTATGGGCCGGCCGACCGCACTGTAATTGACGCGCTCGTCGCGCTCGGTTTCGGGGCGTCTCTCATTTCAATCTTCGCCCGACTCGGAGGTGGTATTTTTACCAAGGGTGCCGATGTAGGGGGCGACCTCGTCGGCAAAGTCGAAGCTGGCATTCCCGAGGACGACCCACGCAACCCTGCCACCATTGCAGATAACGTAGGGGACAACGTCGGCGATTGCGCGGGCATGGCTGCAGACCTCTTTGAGACCTACGCGGTGACCGTCGTCGCCACCATGGTACTCGCGGCCATCTTTTTTGTGGGCCAGGCCAATCTTCCCAATCTTATGATCTACCCCCTCGCAATATGTGCGGCCTGCATTGTGACCTCAATCATTGGCACCTTCTTCGTGAAGCTTGGCTCCAACAACTCAATCATGGGAGCACTCTATCGCGGCTTTATCGCAACCGCGGTCCTTTCGATCGCCGGCCTATGGATAGCGACGTACTATGTGCTCGGCGGCTTTGGCGAGGTCGGCACGGCCGTTGGGGTGCCGATCACGGGACTGAACTTGTTCTATTGCGGTATTGTCGGTCTTGTCGTTACCGGGCTGATTGTCTGGATCACTGAATACTACACAGGCATCGGCTTCCGTCCGGTCCGCTCCATTGCACAGGCCTCAGTCACGGGGCATGGCACCAACGTGATCCAGGGTCTGGCGGTGTCCCTGGAAGCAACAGCGCTGCCGGCACTGGTGATCGTATTTGGCATTCTGGCCACGTATGCGCTCGGGGGTCTGTTTGGCACTGCGATCGCCACCACGACGATGCTCAGTCTTGCGGGTGTTGTTGTTGCGCTCGATGCTTTTGGACCCGTGACCGACAATGCAGGTGGTATTGCAGAGATGGCCGGGCTTCCAGCAGAAGTACGCCGGTCAACGGACGCGCTAGACGCGGTTGGTAATACGACGAAGGCGGTCACCAAAGGCTATGCGATCGGCTCGGCGGGACTTGGCGCGCTGGTACTGTTTGCGGCCTACAGTTACGACCTCCGCCATTTCATCGATGAGGCAAATACCGCAGGCTCAAGCGCATTTGAGTATTTTCGCGGAGTTGAGCCAAACTTCATGCTGTCCAACCCGTATGTTGTTGTGGGGCTGTTGCTCGGAGGGCTCATCCCCTTCTTGTTCAGCGGAATAGCAATGACGGCTGTAGGGCGCGCTGGTAGTGCCATCGTTGAGGAGGTGCGCCGCCAGTTCAAAGCGAAACCGGGCATCATGAAGGGCAAAGACCGTCCAGACTATGCGGCGGCTGTTGACCTGCTGACGCGTGCGGCCATCAAGGAGATGGTGATCCCTTCGCTTCTACCGGTGCTTTCGCCGATCGTGCTCTATTTTGCCATCTATTTTATTGCTGGTGGTGGTGCGGCCGGTAAGAGCGCGGCATTCTCTGCGGTGGGTGCCATGCTTCTCGGCGTTATTGTCACTGGACTGTTCGTTGCTATCTCAATGACGTCTGGCGGAGGTGCTTGGGACAACGCCAAGAAGCTGATCGAGGATGGTTTCGTCGACAAGGACGGCGTAAAGCACGTCAAAGGTAGCGAGGCTCACAAGGCAGCCGTTACGGGTGACACTGTCGGTGACCCCTACAAGGATACGGCTGGCCCGGCGGTGAACCCGGCCATCAAGATTACTAATATCGTCGCATTGCTGCTGCTGGCCGTACTCGCGCATTAGCGCAAGGTGATTTCAAACTGCGGGCGCGGGCGGCATAAGCTGCCCGCACTCTCCGTCGCAATGGATATCTTACTAGCCGTCGCCGAAGATTTGCTTCTGTCCCAGGTTGCGGAACAGCTGTTGCAGGATGCTATCATCCCTGCCTCCGGGCGCGGGCGTCGTGCGCGAGTTGTAGTCGACGACCTTGCCGTCCTCTAGCCCATAATTTGCGACCCTATCCACGGTGCCTGCTTCCGAGAAGTAAACCGCAACGACCTGCCGTTCCTGTTCTTCTGGCATTAAGAATGCCGTCTGTGTTTTTGTGCTTGAAATGTAGTAAAAGGCGCGTCCGCCGCCGACGACGGCCGTTGTCGCAGGCGTACCCAGGTTTACCCGCACTTGTTCCTGGCTCATGCCGGGCTGGATCTGCTGGATATCATTCTCGCGGAACTGGGTGCCGTGTTTGGTGACTATTCCGCCGCATGCGCAAAGTGGGAGCGCTGCAGCCAAGCAAAACGCGATGCGACGCGATCGCATGGCGCCGATCCCGGCGTTCCGATTAATAGGCCTGAGTGAGCGTTTGCCGCCCTCATGCGCAATCGTCTTTCGACGCATTTTGGTACCGTCTTCCCAAGAATCAATTGAGGAGGCCCCTACGGCCGCGCATAACCTGAAGCTTGCGCAAATGCAACGCGACGAGCATTACTTTCCCTCAACGTAATTTGCGCTCGTTCACAGGCAGCTTTTGATGCTCAAGTGGTTCAAGACACGGGTTAAAAACCATCGTAGAGCAGACAAGCTTTATGGCGTGATCGTGACGCAGGCCCGCTCTGGGCACATTTACACCAGTCTTGGCGTCCCCGACACACCGGCCGGCCGCTTTGAGATCGTTGTGTTGCATCTTTTTCTGGTTATGGAACGGCTTCGCAGTGAGCCCGAGATAGGCCATGTTTTGCCCCGCCTTGTGGTTGAGAGGTTTGTTGCAGACGTGGATGACTCGCTGCGTGAGTTGGGGACAGGGGACCTGGCCGTGCCGAAAAAAGTGCGGCGTGCGGCCGCCGGACTTTATGAACGGGCTACCGCTTATAGGGCTGCCATATCAGTGGGCGACGAGAAAGCGCTGGCTCAGCTGCTCGCTTCATACGTGTTCATGGCCGAGGGCGCCGACTGGCGCAGTGACGCTCTAGCTAGCTACACTATCAAGGCGATGGCCAAGCTGGCGCGACGGGACGTGCGTGAAATCAACTCCGGCAAAATTGCATTTCCCGACGCAGCTACGCTTAGGGAGGACCTGCAATGAAAGACCTACTCACCTGGAAGCACCGGGTAGCGGAGATAGCTGAGGCCGGCGTGCACAAAACCCGCAAAATGACGCCCATTGAGCGAGACGCGATCGCTCGGGCTCTTGATATTCTCGCGTGCGACGATGTTAAGGCGTCTTATAGCGTACGCGCCTTAGGTAATGGCCGCTATCGTTTTTCGGGAAACGTGTTGGCGCGGCTAACGCAGAAATGCATCGTGACGCTAGAGGCCGTCCCGCGAAAGCTGGAAGAAAGCTTCAACGTCGAGTTCTGGCCCGCTGAAGCCTTGCCGGCGCCGACTGACACCGAGGTCGAGGTGATCGCCGCTGTCGAGATCGAACCGATCGATAACGGAGTGATCGACGCAGGACGTGTCATTTTCGAGACCTTGGCTGCAAGCCTTGACCCCTATCCGCGCAAGCCCAATGCTGAGTTTGTTTGGAAAATTGAGAAGGGCACCGATCCTGCCGCCGCTGGCCCATTTGCGGGTCTTAGCAGCCTCAAAGACAAGCAATAGACCGTGCGAAACCTTCGTGAAATTCTCCGTGTCCATGCGGCGAAAGGCGTCCAGAATCCAGTTGTCTGGCACCTGCAAAAGAGTATGGTCCGAGCGGATCGAGAGAGTGGGCTGTTGGGAGTGCACTCTCGCCAATACTTAAATAAACCTTCGCGAGGCCAACCGCGACATGTCTGAGCCGCGGACGATAGCGCTTGACGCCATGGGTGGTGACCATGGCCCCAAGGTTGTAGTTGGGGGAGCAGCGCTCTCGCTTGAGCGTCAACCAGAACTAAGCTTCATTTTATTCGGTGACGAGGCTGGCATTCTCACCGAACTCGCGAACTTTCCGACACTTTCTGCGCGCTCGCGCGTCGTGCACACTGATACTGTCGTCGGCATGAATGACAAACCGAGCCAAGCATTGCGGCGCGGCAAGGGCACCAGCCTTTGGCTGGCACTAGAGGCGGTTCAAAAAGACCAAGCACACGTCGCAGTCTCGGCAGGAAATACAGGTGCACTGATGGCCATGTCGAAGCTGATATTGCGGCCTATGGCCGGTATAGAGCGACCGGCCATAGCAGCCATCTGGCCGACTGTCACGGCGGAGTGCATTGTGCTCGATGTTGGTGCCAATATCGGGGCGACGGCCCGGCAACTCGGAGACTTTGCTCTGATGGGTGCGGCCATGGCCCGCGCGCTTTTTCACGTCGAGCGTCCTACGGTTGGTCTTCTCAACGTTGGCGTTGAGGAGATTAAGGGGGCCGACGAAGTGCGCCAGGCGCATGCCTGGCTGAAAACCACCGACCTTCCACTTGAATACAATGGCTTTATCGAAGGTGATAAAATTGGACAGGGTGTTGCCGACGTCGTTGTGGTTGAAGGCTTTGCCGGCAACATTGCTTTGAAAACGGCCGAAGGTACCGCGCGCCAAATCGGTGAGTATCTCAAGCAAGCCATGCGGCGGACATGGATTTCGCAGATTGGGGCCGCGCTCGCCGCTGGCGGCTTTCGTATATTGAAGGATAAGGTGGACCCGCGCCGCTCCAACGGAGGTACCTTCCTGGGTCTCAACGGCATCGTGGTCAAGAGCCACGGGGGGACTGATTCTTTGGGCTTTGCCAGCGCGGTTGATCTCGCCTACGAGATGGCGCAAAGCGGGCTTATCGGGCGGCTTGCGGCCGATCTTGACGCATTCCACCACAAGCTCGATTCGGCTGCGGTGAGACCCGGTGCAGTGTCTGCGACCTCGCAGGTGCGATAGTCTAAACGCCCAAAGCAAGCCCTGGAGTTCAATGCAGGGGCCGAAACGCAGAAAAGGCAAGGCAGGACCGTGGCAGTCATCCGTTCAGTAATCCGCGGGGTCGGCGCCTATCTCCCCAAGCGCGTCATGACCAACGCCGATATGGCGAAGATAGTCGATACTACCGACGAATGGATTGTTGAGCGAACTGGGATCAGCCAGCGCCACATCGCGGATGAAGGGGAGCTTACTTCTGATCTCGGCATAGCCGCTGCCAAGCAGGCTCTGGTTCGGGCAGGCACCGATCCACTTGATATCGATCTAATCATCTGCGCTACTGCGACTCCCAACCGCACGTTTCCAGCTACGGCCGTTGCCATCCAACGCGGCCTCGGTATAACGAAGGGTGCCGCCTTCGATGTTCAGGCTGTCTGCACGGGCTTCGTCTATGCGCTGGCGGTTGCCGACAACTTTCTAAAGGTAGGACAGTTCAAACACGCCCTTGTCATCGGTGCGGAAACATTCTCGCGCATCCTGGACTGGTCCGACCGCTCAACATGCGTGCTGTTTGGGGATGGTGCGGGCGCCGTCGTGCTTGAGGCGCAACCCCAGCATGGTACGCGTGACGACCGCGGGATACTATCCACTCGTATTCGCTCTGACGGTCGTTTTGAGGACCTCCTTTATGTCGATGGCGGGGCCGGCTCCACCAAGACGACGGGTCATTTGCGCATGAACGGGCGCGAGGTATTTCGCCATGCTGTTCAGAAGATTTCTGGCATTATCGAAGAGACGCTGGTGGTGAACAACTTTGCGCCCGACGAGATCGACCTTTACGTGCCCCATCAGGCCAATAAGAGGATTCTTGATGGAATCGCCAAGAAGCTCGGGGTCGATCGGGAGAAAATCGTGGTGACGCTGGGCCGGCACGGAAACACTTCGGCCGCCTCCATACCGTTGGCGCTTAATCACGCATTCGAGGAGCACCGAGTGAAAGAGGGCAGCTTGATTTTGATGGAGGCGATGGGTGGTGGATTCACTTGGGGGGCGGCATTGGCGCGCTGGTAAGCCATTTCCTGGTGTCTCCTGTGCGACCTCAAACTTTTTTGTGTAATATCAGGTGGTTGATGCGAGCACCTGATTGACCATCACCTCCGCGGCCGGTAGCATTGCTGGGACGATGAGAAAATTGGGAGGCAATAAACCATGGGAGGCAAAACGTTGACACGTGCCGACCTTGCGGAAGCCGTCGTTCGCAAAGTGGGACTGCCACGGAATGAAAGCCAGGAATTGGTCGAGCTGGTCCTCAGTGAGATCTCAAGCAGCCTTGCTCGCGGCGAGCAAGTGAAATTGTCATCGTTTGGGTCTTTCGGAATCCGTGAAAAAGGCGAGCGCATTGGGCGCAATCCCAAGACCGGTGAAGAAGTACCAATCACGCCGCGTAGGGTCTTGGTATTCCGGCCCAGCAACATTATGAAGGATCGCATCAACGAGGGACAAGTCCGGCGCAAAGCAGCGGAATAATCCCGGGTGACAGCTGTGCTAGAGGGTAAGGACAGCGGGAGCGGCAATGAGCAAGACAGTGGACGCCTTTCGGACGATCAGCGAGGTTGCGGGGGAGCTGGACGTGCCCAAGCACGTTTTGCGCTTCTGGGAGGGCAAATTCCCTCAGGTGAGGCCCATGAAGCGGGGCGGGGGCAGGCGTTACTATCGGCCCGAGGACCTTGAGCTGCTGCGTGGCATTCGTCATCTTTTGCATGCGGAAGGCTACACGATTAAGGGCGTGCAGAAGATCTTACGCGAGCATGGCGTAGATGAGGTTAAAGCTTCGGCAAAGCGCGCGGAACTCGCTCGTCTCGCAGAGAAGTCGCAATCGAAGCGCGGACGTCGTGCGAGCGCACGACCATCGGCGGCAAGTGCTTCGATGTCTGTGCGCAATAGTACCTCCCTTACATCCGTCCGCAATATCTGCGGGCAAGCGAACATTGATGCGGCGATTGCCGAGCTTGAGATCTGCCGCAATATTCTCTTGGGGCGAAAGGTTAGTGCCACGGCCCGCCGCAAGGGTTCGAGACTGCGTCGCGCTGCACGCTCTTAAGCATGTGTCTCCAAGTACAAGGTGAAGGCTTGCCTTGGCGCCGCCGCCTTTTTGGGCTGGAGCCTATGGTGCGTCGATCTGAAAGCGGGCGCTGCTTCTCTTAACCTTGGAGCGGCAAACTCCAAGGTTTCCAAAGCGTGATCAGGGCCTTTCTTCGACGATAGCCGACAAGCATAGAGCTGATGCGTGGTTGGTTGCTCACGTCGCCTTGCGGATTCTGCTTAAACGTCCTGTCGAGCCAAATTGGCGTGGAACGCCATTTGTACCAGGTACGGGCGTCAAGCCTTACCTCGCCGGTTCCCCCGTCACACTCAGTCTCTCGCATGTGTCCGGCTGGTCTCTTGTGGGGATTGGCAGCGGGGGGACGTCGGCGTCGATTCGGAGCGTGCGCGGTGCATGAACATTTGCGAGCCGCGACGCGTCATGCTCCATTGCGCTGCTGCGGCGCTCGCTGAGAAGGCTTCCTTTCCGGAGCGAGAGGAACTGCGCTCGCTTCAGGCGTGGGTGCGGCTAGAGGACTTTGCCAAAGCAGATGGGCGCGGCATCGGACGGCTGCTAAGACAACTCGGAATCGTGGGAAGTACTAGCGCCCAAGATGTAGGTTTCTGCAAGCAGCTTGACGAAGTGAAGAAAGGGGCATCGGCTTGCAAAGTGCACGACTTAGATATCGTATTAGGGCTTTTCGCGGCGCGGCCGCCCGCAATTTTTAAGTTTCCGCCAAGTATTAGCGGGGTTCACGAGCTGCTGGGCTAGTATGACAATGGCTTAGACGTTGACCGTCAGGGCGGCCCAAGGCAAAAGGGGTCAAATCGGAGCGTAGCGCAGCCTGGTTAGCGCACCAGTCTGGGGGACTGGGGGTCGGGAGTTCAAATCTCCCCGCTCCGACCAATTCTTCGGCTCTTCGAAGTGTTTCCAAATTGCCTGGTTTCAGCTGTGGTTACAATCTCGACGAGTTCAGTGCTGTCTTCAATTCAACACCTAATGCTTAGACGCAGAACTGCAGGTACCACTCGATGTTCGCTTCTACCTCAATCGATACAGAGCGGAGTGGTCACGCTTGTGACGCTTAAGAAATAACCTTCCTGGGGGAGCGACCTTCATTGAAAAGGTCGGTTCCGATTGTCACGAACGTCGCGGCGTACGCAGAGCAGCTATAGTTCAGCTCCCCCAAATTGACCTTGCATAGCTTCAGTGCAGCGATTGGGCACGTCTTCATCAAAGTCGGTGCGCGAGAACCATTGTTAGGCAACATGTCCGTTCGTGGGATTAAAGCGGACATTCTCAGAGGCGTCGTAAATGTCCGCCGAGCGCCAAAAGCGGGCATTGTCGCCCCTCACTCGGGGCCCGTTATCCGATGCCAACAGCGATTTTGCCGCCAGGCTCTGCCCTGCACCATGAAGCGGTGCCAGTCTCTAAATTAGAATCCGGCGCAGATGCATGAACGGCCTTAAGCGGGCGGAACATCGATCCCTCGCCGGGCACGGCCCAACTGGTTTCTGTTGCGCCCGCTGTTTCGCGCGCATCTCTTCCAGTGCCGGTCTCGACGATCTTGGCGTGCGCGGCACGGCGCACGTCGCGCACAACAAAGAACCCGATCAAGAACCCCATTACCTGCAGCGGCCACCGGACAGGAACCGGCAGAAGGTGTGTCTCCAGCATTGCGGTGGCGAGCCTCTTCGACCACGGCAGGTCAAAGGGAACATGTATCGCGATGGTCAGCGCGTAAGCGACGTAGATGACAATGCTGATCGCTAGGCCATCGAGAATCCGCTCGGTCGCATTTGGGTATCGACCGAGGCCCGGGAGAATCGGCCACGATGGCATCCGGCCTAGCCGGCTAATCGCAATGGTAAGGAAAAACGGCAAGACCATCCAGGGCAACGTTCTGTAGACCGAGAACACGAACCGATCCGATCCTTCAATGCCCTGGTAATTCTTTATGAGTGCGGAGACGGCCTGGATCGCAAAGAAGGCAACCGCGGCCAGGAGGCCAGCAGCAATGTATTTTCCCCACGGTGTTGAGGGCGCGCTTGATAGTCGCCTGCTGGAGCCGACGATTGCACCGATCAACGCTGCCACCGTCATAATGAATGAAAAGCGCGCCAGCGCATCCCATCCGATCGGGCTATACTTCTCACCAACATTGCCGAGGAATAGAACGAGAAATCCACCGCAGGCAACTACGAGAAACAGCCACAAGATGCGATCCAGATCAACAGGTTCGATGCGTCCAAGGCCGGCGAAGCCAAGCTTCTTGAGTTGCTCCAGGCGCCCGGTAGCTTGGCCGCCTGAGAGGATCACCGATTTTGCCGTGAGGTCGGCGGCCTGATGCACCAGTGTTTCATATTCGATCTGGAAATAGCCTTCGATCTGGCGCAGGTGATTGGCAAAATCTTTGCCCGTCAGGTGCAGTGAGCCCTGCTCTGAACTCTGAGATCCTTCGGCCAGATGGTCTCTGAGTGTTGTTTCAACTCTGGCGACTGCCTCCCGGTCAAGATGTCCGACCTCTGTGAGCATGGTCAGAAGTTCTGGCAAGGACTCGTTCGGAGACTTCCCTTGTTCGACGCGCTCAACCATTTTCACGATCGTAATCGCAAGTTGGGTCTTGCGGTCATGCGCATTCTCGATCTCGGAAAGAAGTTTCATGTCGTCGCGGGTCAACACGCGCATGTCTTCATCATTCCATGTGCGCAGCAAACGCAACAGCGTTGTCAGCTTTCTCCAATTCTTAAAGGTAACCGGGCCAACGCTGTCAGGGGCATCCGTAATATAGATACCGTATTTTGCTAGGGTTTCCGTATAGGCGCGCTGCTCTTCTTCGCTCGATACAAATTCGTTTGTCATCAGGTGTTCGGTGAGCGCCTCTCGGTCCCCGTGCAGATGGCTTGCACTATGAAGCCAGACGGCGACGGAGCGCTCAACATCGCGGAAGATCTGCAGCTGCATGATGGCGCCCAACGTGAATGCGGCCAACAGTGGCGCCTGGTCCCTGAAGGTCTCATTAAAATCGCCGATAAGGGGCAGCGACTTGCCTATCTTGATCGCTAATTCGCCCGAATAGTGAAATGCAATGACCATGGCCGCATAGATGGCGACGAAAAGCGCGATAAAAAGAGTTCTTGCCGTTGGATTAGTAGGCAGGCGGCGGCTGTCGTAGTCGCGAATCATGGTCGGGCGTAATGCTGCCCATAGACCGATAAGTCCAACGAAAAAGACCAAAGCTTGCCAGTTTGGAAGGTCGTTTGCGTTAATCTGAAGCACGAGAATCCCTCCCCCGTTAGCTCAAGCCGCGGCTCCGCTGGAAGAAGGCCGAATCATTTCTAAGTCCCCCCGCCTTCTATTTCGAAATGCGTTGTAACAGGTTTTTCGAGTCGCTCCTGTTGCCTACTGTCCCGATCCCCAGCGCTGTGGGATTGTTTCCGTCGGGGCAAGCTCCGTGCTCCCATAGTTTGCTCCCCATAGGTAGGCTTTATTGTACTAGCAGCCGCCGATTCTCGATGAGGTCTATGGGAGACGCTTAGGCCGTCGAAGATTTTGTTGAGCCCTTCTCCACCACCTCGTGAAAGTTGCAAAGTAAGATCCGCGCAACTTGTGCATGCTCCTTGGCAAAGTTATCCCGGTGCAGGTCGTGTGTCGTATGGATCAGTCGATTGCCTTCACTATTGTCAACGGCGTGCCCCGGCCGGACGACGCCAGTTCTTGAAATACAGTTCCATCATCCGTACGCCATATTGTGATAGTCACCGGCGGAATGTCTGTTTTCGCGGGTAAAGCGGATATCCCTGACGCATGTTCCAATGTCTACTTTTGGCCCAAAAAGCGGACGTCACCGCGTCAGCCCTGTGCGATAGAGCTCAGAAGCGTCGTTTAATACTCGGGGAGGTAGCGTGAAATGACGATGCAGGCGCAAGCGCGACAAGCGCTACGTATTCACGCAGCTTGATGCGTGGTCTGGATCTCGATTTCCTCGTGAAGCGCCTTAATCTCGAATGGGATGCACTCGGTGGCGATCCTATTTTGCCCCATGCTGTGGAGCGCAGACACCATACGGCCTTCGCGGTTAAGAGCACTATCGGCGAGCCCGACGAACCACGGATTCGGACTCGCGGTATCGGATGAGCGCCGCAAGGCGCGCGCGATAATCTTTTCCGGCGTGCGAGGATTCAAGGCGCACAGCGAGATAAATGCCGCCGCTGTCGAACGGCTGAGCCCCGCGTAACAATGGATCAAGATCGGTGCTTGCTTGTCCCAGCTCTTCACGAAATCGAGTAGTGCCTTGACGTGCACTGAGCTGGGAGCTGTTGTGGCCGGCTGCGTCTCGATGATGTCATGCATATCCAGCTTGAGGTGTCGGCAAATCGTAGCTGGAGTAACCGGCAGAAAATCGGCGTTAATAGCGCTGATGAGGTGGCGTGCGCCCGTACGTTCAACCATCTCGGGCATGTGTCTCAGGGCGCACACGTGGATGCTTGCCAATTGCTGGGTTACCATGATCACTTTCGCTAAGTTGTGGTTCTTGAGGCTAAGGCTAGTGGCAGGCGAACATGACCGTTTCAAGATCAGCTACGGGAACGTCCGCGTCCGTCGAACGGATGTGCGTACCGCAATTGGGGCAGAACACCATCGCGTTCACATGTCCGCTTGCGGCAGTCTTCAAGTAACGCTTTGGCTCTCGGAAAAGAAGCTTGAAGGTCCCTTCTAAGGCAGAATCAAAGCCACGAAATGCTGAACCCGAAAAAGTTGGGTGATTCATGCAGTTACAGACCTCCACTTGTTCTGGGTTGATTTCCGCCGCGAACGTGAGGGTGCCAGCAGTCGCGGCCGCCGTCGATTTTCGTTTTTTGTGGTGCCTTCTATGACCGTGAGCACGATCGGGCCGTATATTGTAACGGACGATCGGACCATACATTGGGATAGAGGGGACATCTGAGAAGCTCTGGAAGGTGTCCGCTAAGTGCCAGAAGCGAACATAATGCAGCAACCAAGAATCTCTCCGGACGCCGAGCACGACTATATCGCTGCCCAAGTCGTCCTCATCAGATTTTGCCCTCTTCAGCAAGTCTCTTCTTGTACCAACGAGAGAACATTCCGACCGCGAAGTATAGTACGGCGAACGCGACAACGCCCGAGAAGAGCAGAACCATCGCTATGGCCATCGCTAGTTCTTGCGGTGTCGCGTTCAACTCATTCATCAACGACCAAATGTTCTTGAGCCCACCGGCGAATAACGCGGCAAGTGCAATGAGCGCAATACTCACAACAAGGACGGCGACGAACGCAAGGATTGCAAAGCGAAGCTGCTCGCTCCGCTTAAACGGCCTGTGATGATCAAGCACGAACGTTCGTGCCGGCATAACGGCAGACGCGAGCAGGATACCAATGCCAATGGCGATGTTCGGTTCCATATCGACAACGTACTGGATTGCCCCCAGAACGACAGTAGCACTGATATAGACGAGACTGAGCTGCAGCACGTAGGGCCACAGGTTGACCGGATTGTCTTCCTCGGCCGCGGTAGCCATCACGCTTCCTCGCAAAGAAGATCTCATTTTGAGCGATCAGGGGCCGTATCTTAGCGCGCCCGTGTGTCGGCGCGCTTCGGCCCATCGTACCAACTCGGGAATTTATGACCAACACAAAGCGTTGGTGGATTATCAACTCTCACCACGAGTGCGTGCGTTAACGTTGATGATCATGCGCCCTCCACCTGCGCAGCGAGTACGCGTAAGGATTGCATTCTGGTCCGGGTCCCCTTGCGGATATGCCAGCCATTTGGGAGGCAGCATTTGTATAGGGATGCCATGGCATGGTCCAAGCCCTGGCCTCGAGGGAGAAGGTCTGATTTTTGGCAAGCCAGTTGCATTGAGGAGAGCCCATAAGCCCTGTCGATATATCCATTCTATCTGGCTATCGGGCACTGAGCTAAATGACCATGCCGGTCACGAAAAGCCCGATGCGACGATTCAGTTGCATGGAGACCCAAAAGAGGGCCTATGATATATTCTGAACGGGTCAAACCAGACCATTGAAAACATTGTTTTTTCACAAGTTGATAGGTACTAGGATAAACCGGATGAGACTAACGCGCCCACTCCCGTCTGGTTGGTTTCTCCGCCGCTCGCGTGAGATCGTGCAGCGCACGCCCGTTTGCGGGCGCGGCCCCATCAAATACGCGACCACTAGAGTCGTCGTTCGCACGCGTGGAAGTGGAGGGGCGTCGTGACGTCTACCGTGGTTGTGAACGAGCCTGACGCAGTGGAGCTGCGCCTCGTCGCGCTGGCTCGGTCTGCGTCTTACGGTCAGCTTTCCCATTTGTTTGAGATCTGCTCCAGCTCTCGGATTGAGTGCGGAGAAGACGGTGACGCCACCGAGCATGAACGCATGATTGAAGCGACGACACGAGCTGTTCGGCGTAACCTGAGGAGTCAGGACAATGTTACCCGCTAAGAAGAGCGCTTGTGGCGCCGACAATGATGTCTTTTCCCTTTACGAGTCCAAGGTCCAGTCGTACGCGCGGGTGTTCCCTCAGATTTTCACGCGAGCTCTGGGCAGCGAGATGTGGGATGCGAGCGGTCGGCGCTACTTGGACTTTCTTTCCGGTGCGGGATCGCTCAACTATGGACATAATAATCCCGTCCTCAAACAAGCGCTGATCGACTACATCGTCCAAGACGGCATCACGCATAGTCTCGACCTTCACACGGGGGCCAAGGCGAAATTTCTCGAGGCGATGCAGGAGATCGTTTTGAAGCCACGCGGTCTGGACTATGTCGTCCAATTCACCGGCCCAACCGGTACGAATTCAGTTGAAGCAGCCTTAAAGATTGCACGTAAGGCGACGGGGCGAACGAACATTATCTATTTCACCAATGGATTTCATGGCGTTTCCTTGGGTGCGTTGTCGGTCACGGGCAACGAATTCTACCGCCGCGCGGCCGGCGTGCCGCTGCCAAATGCGATTTCAATGCCTTACGAAGGTGACCTTGGCGCCGATGTGGACACGATCGATCATCTGGACCGCGCACTATCAGGTCCGGCTGGGGGGGCAGAACTTCCTGCTGCAGTAATCCTTGAGGTAGTTCAAGGTGAGGGCGGCCTCAACGCTTTAAGCATGCAGTGGCTCAAGCGTCTCGACAAGCTTTGTCATGAGAAGGGTATCCTTCTCATTGTTGACGACATCCAGGCAGGTTGCGGACGCACCGGTTCTTTCTTCAGCTTCGAGCCGGCAGGCATAAAGCCCGATATCGTTACTTTATCGAAGTCGCTCTCCGGATATGGATTGCCTTGCGCGGTTGTACTGTTCAAGCGGGCGTTAGATTTGTGGGAGCCGGGCCAGCACAATGGCACCTTTCGCGGCAATAACCACGCGTTCATAACTGCCGCGGCAATGCTCAACCACTACTGGAGGACGACAGCATTCGCCAAGAGTGTCGTCGAGAAGGGCATACATCTTGGCAATCGCTTACAGAGACTGGTCGACTGCTTTTCGCCGCATCTCCTTGAGGTGCGAGGACGGGGCATGATGATTGGTGTAGTTTGTGACGACCCAAAGCGTGCCGCTGCCATTACATCGAAAGCTTTCGAGCGCGGCTTGGTCATCGAACGCAGCGGGGCTAAAGACGAAGTAATCAAATGCATGATGCCGCTCACGACGTCGTATCCCGAACTGGACGAGGGTGTTGACATCCTAGCGCGCGTTATTGCCGAAGAGTTGGGTGTGCGTACGCTCAGAAGTCGAAAGACCGCAAGCACGCACTCGGAGCATGATTTCGAGCTCCAGGTCTGATCCAAGGCGTGAAAGCGGGGCCTGCATGCTCGTCTGCAAGACTGCGGACAACGCCATTCGTTGGAAATTGGGCGAACGGCTCGATCATCTTTTCGAACAGCGTTGCGATCAGTTGGACGCGGAAGGTGCGCAGGGTCACGTAGCGATCGACACGGGCGAGATTGCCTGGACCTTTCGCGATCTCGATGATCGGGCCAACCAGGTCGCTCGCTATCTTGCCGATCAGGGTATTGGGTCCGGCGACCGCGTCGCGCTGCTGTTCGACAAGTCCGTCGAAACCTATGTGGCCCTCTTAGCGGTGTTGAAGGTCAATGCGGCCTACGTTCCGCTCGATGCAAGCTTTCCCAAAGAGCGTATCGGCTTCATTCTTCGGGACGCAGGCGCAAGGGCCATCGTTTCACTTTCGAACTTTCGTGCGACGGTCGATGCCTTCACTCTGCCGATCATCTTGCTCGATGAAGTCGAAACCAAAGTCGATGCCCAAGCAACGGAGCGCTTAAGCCAAGCCGAACGGAAGCCGCCGGCAAACGAACTCTGCTACATCGTCTATACGTCAGGGACGACGGGCAATCCAAAGGGTGTCGCTATCGGGCACCCTAGCATTTGCAACTTCGTCAAGGTGGCCGGCGAGGTATACGGGATTGAGACCCATGATCGGGTCTACCAGGGCATGACCATTGCCTTCGACTTTTCCGTCGAAGAGCTGTGGGTCCCGTTAATTGCCGGGGCGTCGTTGGTTCCCGGGAAGCCGGGAACAAGTCTCGTTGGTGATGACTTGGAGGCATTTCTCCGCGCAAACAAAGTCACGGTTCTATGTTGCGTGCCAACTCTGCTCGCGACCATCGAGCGGGATTTGCCTGACTTACGCATATTGCTCGTCTCTGGTGAGGCGTGTCCGCAAGATCTCGTTAAGCGGTGGCATCGTCCCGGCCGCACGATTCTTAATGCCTATGGCCCGACAGAGGCCACAGTGACGGCGACGCTTGCGAAACTGCATCCAGCCAAGCCAGTTACTATCGGCGGCCCTCTGCCGACCTACAGCATAGTCATTCTGGCTGAGGGTGACGACGAGGTGCTCCAGAAAGGCGCGCTTGGTGAGATTGGCATAGCCGGCATCGGCCTTGCCGATGGATATCTCAACAGAGAAGCGCTGACCGACAAGAAGTTCATTAGCGACTTCCTCAACATTCCGGACAATTCGTCGAAGCGTATTTACCGGACGGGAGACCTTGGTCGTATCAACGAGCAGGATGAGGTCGAGTTTCATGGCCGCATCGACACCCAGGTGAAGGTGCGCGGCTATCGCATAGAGCTGGGCGAGATAGAGACAGTCATCTCGAAGCTCCCGCAAGTCTCGCAAGCAGTCGTAACCACTTATGAGGCGGAGCCCGGCGCGGTGGAGCTGGTTGCCTACTACACACGACGTCAGGGTGCTACTGCGGTGAAGACGAGTGAGGTTTTGCAGGACCTGCGCGCACATCTACCCGGTTATATGATTCCTGCCTTTTTTGAAGAGCTGCCCACGATTCCCATGACTGGGAGCAACAAGGCAGACCGCAAGCGCCTTCCAGCTCCGAAGGGGCCGCGCGTCGCAGCAGGAAGCAGCCGGTTCGTCGCGCCAAGAACCAGCACCGAAGAAGCGCTTGCGCGAGCGCTCGTCGCGGTGATGAAAGTTGATAGCGTTTCCATTGTCGACAACTTTTTTCACGATCTAGGCGCGCATTCGTTGCTGATGGCTCGCTTCTGCTCCGCCATTCGACGCGATTGGCCCGCGGCCAACGTCTCTATGCGAGACATCTATCTAAACCCGACGATTGAGAAACTCGCTGAGAATTTGGTCTCGAGCATCCACGAGGTGGGGATCGAGGATAAGCGCGATCCACCACGCATTCCTTCCAATCTAGAATATTACGGATGCGGTGCGCTTCAGCTTCTTTTCTATCTGCTCTTCGGATTATTCACTCTGTGGGTACTCACAAAAGGAGCCATGTGGACCTATGCGGCGATAGACAATATTGCCGAACTCTATGCGAGGATTTTCGTATTCCTCGTTGCCTCTTTCGTGGGCTTCAGCGCCCTTCCCATCGCTGCAAAATGGCTCCTGGTGGGGCGATGGAAGCAGGAGGTTCTTCCCATCTGGAGCCTTCGCTATTTTCGCTTTTGGGTCGTCAAGATGCTTATTCGCAGTGCGCCCGCCGCAGCCTTCGTCGGCAGCCCAATCTACAATGTCTATCTGCGGCTTCTAGGCGCGCGTGTGGGCCGCAACGTTGTTATCGAGTCAAGAATCATACCTGTTTGCACTGACCTTATTTCCTTCGGCGACAATGCAGTAATCCGAAAGGAAGCAGTCTTGACCGGGTATAAGGCTCAGTCCAACCGCATCCATACCGGTACTGTGCGTATCGGCGATGGTGCCTATGTTGGCGTAGCGAGCGTCCTCGACATCGATACGGTTATGGAGGATGCAACTCAGCTTGGTCATGCCTCTTCGCTACAAAGTGGTCAGCGGGCGTTCGAGGGAAAACGCTACCACGGCTCTCCGGCAGAAGAGACGCAGGCCAACTTCTGCGGCATCGACCCAAAGGACTGCACGCCGGGGCGGCGCACACTCTATTCAGCAGTTCAGCTGACAGGCGTGTTTGCTATCTATATGCCGCTGTTTGTGATGACGCTCTACTATCTGTACTCACAGCTCGTTGGGCAGTTGAACGATATTGAGTTCAATCTTGGAGCACCGGGCGCCGGTTTGGTTTCGTTGACTATTCCAGTGCTGCTAGCAAGTGCAGTGCTATTTTTCGGAGCTTTACTCGTCGGGCTGCTCATCATCGGCCTTGTCCCAAGGCTGCTCATGCTCTTTTTGGCTCGGGATAAGACGTACGTGCTTTACGGTGCGCACTACGCTATCTACCGTGCCATCGTGCTGCTCAGTAATTCCCCCGCATACAATCTCCTGTTCGGTGACAGCAATTACATCGTCACTTACTTGCGCTGGGTTGGGTATCGTTTAATTGCGGTCGTGCAAACCGGGTCAAACTTTGGGTGCAACCAGCGCCACGACTATCCTTTTCTATGCAGCATCGGTAGCGAGACAATGATCTCCGACGGTCTGACAATGACCAATGCCGTGATGTCCAGTTCGTCGTTTAAGCTCTCCGAGGTCAAGATTGGTGAGAAAAACTACTTAGGCAATAGGATCCACTATCCCACAGGGGGCAAGACCGGCGCGAACTGCCTTCTAGGAACCAAGGTCATGGTGCCGATCGATGGCCCTATTCGCGAGAATGTCGGGCTGCTGGGTTCCCCCGCTTTCGAAATTCCACGCGTGGTGGATAGAGACAAACTTGCTTTTCCGGTCGTTGACGGTGAGGCGCGCAAGGCTCGGATCACCAAGAAGCTCTGGCACAATAGCATTACGATCGTTGCGTTCTTGTTGTGTCACTGGCTTCACTTTTTTGTCCTCCTGTTCGCTGGTTACGTTGCGTTGCGGTGCTATCCAGAATTTGGCATTTGGAGTCTGTTTACGTTCAGCATACTCGCATCGTTGTTCACGATCGGGTTTTTCAGCGTCGTCGAGAACGGCAGCTTGGGCTTTAAGAAGCTGCAGCCGAGGCTCGTGTCGATGTACGACGAATATTTCTGGACCCACGAACGGTACTGGAAATCATCTGGTCATCCTCTTTCCTCGCTCTTTAAGGGGACGCCGTTCAAGAACGTCATCTCTCGCTTGCTCGGCGTTCAGTTGGGCGAGAAAGTTTTCGACGATGGTTGCAGTTTCTTCGACAAGAGCTTGATCGAAATTGGCGACTACTCGAACTTTAATGAACTAAGCGTTGTTCATGGGCACTCTCTCGAAGAGGGCATCTTCAAGACGGATAAAATTAGAATCGGGAAAGGGTGCAGCATCGGTTTGGCTGCGTTTGTCCACTATGGCGTGCGGATGGGGGACAATGTGGTGCTTGGGGCGGATTCGTTTCTGATGAAAGGTGAAAGCCCTGACCCGGATACAACCTGGTGCGGAAATCCAGCTAAGGCTGTTGGCAAGGTTGTGCGCCGAACGCCGTTGATCGAAATCAGCTTACCGTCGGCGGTAACGGCGGCTTCTCAAAGGGCGGATCAATGTCAGCAAAGGACTATCCTAAGTTCCATCCTCTGAAATTGCGCAGCGCTCCAAAGCGTCTCCAAGCTGTTGTGGCGATAGGCGAGAACACGTCACGGCGCGGGCCGTGCTCAAAATGAACTTGGGCGGCCTTTCAGTCACATGCTGCCCCGCCATACGATCGCGAGGGAGCCAAGTGGCCGGCCCATTGTGCTCGGAAGCGGTTTGCAAATCTCCTTGAGCCATACCGACTGAGTGACCGCGCTTGCGCTCGCGCCGTTCCCTGTTGGGGGAGACGTTGGATGCGCCGACCCGGATTTCGACGTCTTAGATATTGACCCCGCCTTATTGGGTGAGCAGGACTTTAGTGTCATACAAACTTGTGACGTGTCCTCGCGCTGGGATTACTTCTACCGCTTGTGGACGCTGAAAGAGGCGAACCTAAAGTTGCTCGGGCGAAATCTGCTTGCCGATACCCTACCCAGCATTTCGGGTGCGTGCGACACGAGCACAGCATGGATTACGAGCGCCAGCGGCCGCTACTGCGTCGTGGCCAGTCGGTAGATGTAGCCTCCTGAATGTATCGCCCCGCCCCGCCCTGGGCCGTCCCGCCGACAGGGCGGCACCTTGACAACTCATTCCCAGTAGTCCCCGGAGCTAGGGGCCATTTTGGCTTGTGCGCTTTATACTCGCGTCGGGTGCCATATTCGTTGAGCTTGCTTTTGGCCCCGTATCGCTTCATATACATGGCGCCGGTGCGATCCGAGGTGGACCGCGCCCTCATGATTTTTGGATTAGAACAGCGCGCCACCGGCCGTTTGCCCTTTCCTAAGACTGAGACTCCGGATGGATGGCGTGCCGTTCGGCGACTGGCTTAAGAGCACGCCCATTGGGAGAGGAAACCCATGGACCGCATCACGGGAACCGTGAAATTCTTCAACACGAGCAAGGGCTACGGCTTCGTGCAGCCTGACGATGGCTCCAAGGACGTGTTCGTCCACATCAGTGCGCTGGAGCGCTCAGGTATTCAGGGCCTCAATGAGGGCGACAAGATTACGTTTGTGCTTGAGGATGACCAACGTGGCCGCGGCAAGCAGGCCGCCCAGGTCGAACTCGCCTGACGCTTCTACGTTCAGGATTGATATGAGAATGCCGCCGGCGAAAACCGGCGGCATTTGCTTTGTCAGGGGGTGCCCAACTTGGTTGCCGCATGCAGCAGCATGCGATCAGCGTTCTTGGGCCCGACCAACGAGAGACCCATCGGGCATCCCTCGACAACTGCCAGCGGAATGGAAATCTCTGGAAGACCAAGCATGGGGGAAATACAGGATAGTTTGAGTGTGTTCTCCCTTTGGGCCGGCGCAATGCTGTCGCTGAGGCCTCTCTTCGGAGCGATTGTGGGCGCAGTCGGCAACATGATCACGGCGTCGTCGCCAAGCAAAGCGGTGATCTTGTCCGTTATGGCGCTGCGAAATGCTTGAGCATCTTTAGTATTAGCATTCGCATCACGTTCGGCGGCGGTAAAGCGTTGGGCCACTTGTGCCCCGAAGCATGGATGTACGCGCGTGATCCACTCGCCATAAGCAGCCCAAATCTCTGGGGGCCGCAGCACGTTGAACGCTGCGAGACAATCGGCAATATCATCTTTGCTCAGGGTCACCCGTTCTATAGGTGCAATCGACTGGCATACTTGGCGAGTCGCCGCTTCGAGCGCCGGCCGCGCGCTGGCATCGGCAAGATCGAAGGCCTCTTCAAGCAGCAGAATGTGCCGGATCGATTTCATGTCTTTAGCGTCGGCACCGAGGATGACGTCGCCGACGCGACTGAGAACCTTAGCGTCGCGGGCCACCCATCCGACCGTGTCGAAACTGGGAGAGAGAGGCAGGACTCCGTCGACCGAAATCCGTCCGTGTGTAGGTCGCAGGCCGTAAAGGCCGCAATAGCTGGCGGGAATTCGTATGGAGCCAGCAGTGTCTGTTCCAAGTGCGAAGTCGACCAGCCCCCCGGCGGTGGCCGCTGCCGAGCCGCTCGATGAGCCTCCGGGAACGCGGTCCGGCGCAACGGTATTTGTTGGTGTTCCGTAATGAGCGTTCTCGCCGAGCAGGCTGAAAGCCAACTCGTCGGCAATGGTGACGCCGATTAAGTGGGCACCAGCGTCGAGGCACATTTGTACCGCGGGAGCCGTTAGTTGCGCTGGTTTGTGCGTTGCCAACCAGTCAGGATTTCCGCCGCCGGTCGTGATGCCGTCAAGGTCGAACACATCCTTGACCGCGAATTTTATTTTGCCCAGTGGACCGCCTATAGCGGCATCATTGCGCCTGTCCACGTACAGTCGGAAAGCGCCAAGATCATCGCTCATTGTCGCTGGGTCCCAGAGCACGTTGCCGATTCACCACTAGAGCACCTCAAGAGTGGTCAATATCGTTGCAGCGCTCTTGCATGCGAGGCATGTAAGCCCCTTCATCTTGCCTCGCAAGAAAAAGGAATAAGGATCAGCCTACCATATACTTATTTTGGTCTCGGATTTCATTCTACCTGTGAACCGGGCGCACCGCCGCGACGATGTTCGTTTGTACGATTCCATCGACTGGCGAAATCTTCTCTAAGATAGCCTTGCTTGCACTGTCGTAGCTGTTGCAGTCGAGTTGGCCGACGATCTTTTGATCTGACAACATAACGACGTTGGCGAACTTGCAGTTGGCAAGGTCGATCCCTTTCAAGGTATCCACGACCTCGGTTGGATTGGCCGCTCTTAGCAATTCGATAAAGAGATAGATATTGACCATCTGTTTCTCTCCGTTTTGCATTTTGGCGAGCCGGAAAAATATGGGCGCAGATGTTCTGCGCCCAGACTGCCAACGGGTCCACGCTGACACGCCGCCCCCGTTCGGTTTGGTGCCAAGGCAATCTCTCCGGGAACAATTCCCGCTATAGGAAGGCGTCTGAAGGGCGCCTAGACGTTGGCAGTAGCCGTGGCAACGCGAGCCATGCCAGCCTGCTTTTTCAGACGCTTGCGCGCTGCGGCCGTGTTGCCCTGGTTGCGCGTTAGCTTGGCGCGAGGAATGGCTCGACGTTTTTTCTTTTTCTGCGTTTCTACGTGGCGATGGGTGCGCTTGTTCATAGTGTCTTACCAAGATCTTGAGGGCCTAAGGCCGCGCGACGGCTCTGCACGTCGGCCTCCTCTAAGTGATCCTGCCCCAAGAAGCAAGGGTTTCAAGAGATTGGGCAGCGGTGTGACATAAAATCGTAATAGGAGTCGATTAGCCGAACCCCTGAGATCAAACGCGATAGCGTCCAGCTGTGGGAGCCGCTGCGTCGCCATCCGAGGCAAACGGGGAAGGAATGTCCGTTATTCAAAACGCGATTGCCAGTGAGGAAGCGCTGGTCCGCCGCCCACGCAATCAGCATCTTCATGAAGCTGTCCATCGCCACAATCCTACCTCCCGGCAAGGCATCCAGGAGCAGCTCTTCACGCTTGCCTTCAGTGGGCTTGTCTATCCTCAGATTTGGGAAGATCCCGTTGCCGACCTCGCTGCGTTGAAGCTTCAGCGGGGCGAGGAGCTCGTCGCTATCGCCTCGGGCGGCTGCAACGTGTTGAGCTATCTTGCTGCTGCGCCGATCTCTATCACAGCCGTTGACCTCAATGCTGCGCATGTCGCGCTTAACAAGCTAAAGGTCGCAGCGCTTGAGCACCTGCCTAACTACGCCGCCTTCTGCCGCTTTTTTGCAGAGGCCGATGGCCGCCAGAACGTCGACGCTTACTTCGGTTATTTGACGCCGCATCTCGATGCCGCAACGCGCAAGTATTGGGAATCGCGCGACCGCCTCGGGAGGCGGCGTATTGGCTACTTCGGCAGCAACGTTTACCGGCATGGCCTCCTTGGCGTGTTTATCGGCGCCGGCCATTTTCTCGCGCGCATGCACGGCGCTAATCCGCGCCGCTTACTTTCTGCAAAGAACCGTATTGAGCAACGCGAAATTTTCGAAGGCGAATTGGCCCCGCTATTTGCCAAGCGTCATATCCGCTGGTTTCTCGACAAGCCGTTCACGTTGTTTGGGCTCGGTATTCCGCCCGCACAGTACAACGCACTTCAGGGGAGCGAGGCGAGGATGGCCGACGTGCTGCGCGTGCGCTTGGAACGTCTTGCATGCGACTTTGATCTTGCCGAAAACTATTTCGCCTGGCAGGCCTTTGGGCGCCGCTACGCGAGCGGCGGGAGCGGACCGCTGCCGCCCTATCTGCAGCGCGGAAACTTTGAGGCATTGCGCTCGCGTGTTGGCGACATCGCCGTTGAACACGCGTCGCTCACCGAACATCTGACAGAAAAGCCGGCAGCCACTATGGATGCCTACGTGCTGCTCGATGCCCAGGATTGGATGACGGACGCGCAGCTTAATGCGCTATGGATAGAGATCGCCCGCACGGCGCGTCCCGGTGCCCGCATTATCTTTCGTACCGCAGGCGAGGAAACCATTCTGCCTGGCCGCGTGTCAGATGATATCCTTGCACTCTTCAGCTACGACCGCGAGGCCTGTCGCGCGTTAACCTCGAAAGACCGGTCCTCGATCTATGGCGGCTTTCACCTCTACGTATTCAAAGCTTGAGGAGAAGCGCGCATGCCTCACTCCGCTATCACGGCTGCTGCAGACATGGATGCGATGTACCGCTACCAGCGGTACATCTACGATGCCTCGCGCAAATATTATCTGCTCGGCCGCGACCGTTTGCTCGACGAGCTGGAGGTTCCGGTGGGTGGTAATGTTCTGGGGGTCGCCTGCGGTACGGGACGCAATCTCATTAAGGCGGCGCGGCGCTATCCTGATGCGAAGTTTTACGGCTTCGATATATCGCAAGAGATGCTTGCCACCGCGCGCATCTCGATCTCGCGCGCTGGTTTTGGGGATCGAATAAGCGTGGCCGAGGGCGATGCCACCAACTTTTCTGGCGAGCAGCTATTCAACACTCCAGCCTTTTACCGCGTTGTTATATCATACGCGCTATCGATGATCCCGACCTGGCGCGGCGCCTTGGATCAGGCCATAAAGGTCGTTGCACCCGGTGGCGCCCTTTATATCGTCGACTTCGGCGAGCTGAATGACCTGCCAAATTGGTTCAAGACCGGCTTGCTCGCTTGGCTTGGCAAGTTTTCTGTTGAGCCGAGATCCGGTTTGATGTCGCGCTCAAAAAAGTTGCCGGCTGCCGAGGTCTTTCGGTGCATTGCGCAAGCCTCTACCGCGGTTATGCGACCTATGCTGTGGTGACGAAATCCGCCAATGGCGTCATTGCCCCAACAGCCACGCAACCCCGAAGAAGCTTGGCGCGATGACACCAGCCGCCCATAGAAATGCGGACGTTACGTTAGCGATCTGAAACGGAATCTGGCGCATGGCGGCCATGCCTGCGATAACTGGGATGACGGAACGGACCGGCCCAAAAAAGTGGCCGAGGAATACTGCTAGCGTGCCATACTTTTCAAAGAACTCTCGCCCGCGCTGCATCAGCTCGGGGAACGCACGGAAGGGCCAGTAACTTTCGATCGTGTCTTTGAAGTAGAGTCCGATCCAGTAGGATACTGCAAAGCCCAGCGAACCGCCGAGGCCTGCCGCAATGACAACGGGCCAAACATCAATGGAACTCGCTCCCAATAGACCACCGATGCCCACCAGGATGACCGTGGCCGGAAGGATCAGGGACACGAACGTGAGGCTTTCGCCGAACGCGAGCGCGAACGCGATGGGTGCGGCCCAAGCTTGATTGGTTTGCACAAAGGCGACGATCGCGTCGGCGATTTCCTGTATCGTCATTGTTTGGCTTCCTCGTCGCCGTGCGGCATGAACACTAATAGGATATGAATTTCGGCCAATGTTGGACTCGGCCGCCCCGAATGGGAAGCACCACTAGCACGATGCGCCTATGGAGCGAGTGGCGTCTAGGATCTACAGCGTCGCCGCATCTCTCGAGCAAGCTCCCGCGACACCTCACTTGCTAGTATCACGCCGCGCGACACCTGTGCCGTTGTCAAATTTGCCCCGGCTGGTCCACGCAGAATGGCTGGCGCGTTGTCGGCCTCGCGCCGGCCGAGCGCGAGCTCGTTGCACGTCAGTTCCTTCTTCTTTTTCTTATAGGCAAACAGGCGAACGCCTGACGCGTAAGCCGCAGGTGGTGGTTTTTGCTTGATCCAGGCTCGCTCCTTGTCATTCTCGAGATAGCGCAGCGTGGTTTGGCGGCGATTGATGCATTCGGCCGAGTCGTCCACACATGTCATGCCTGCGTACGGGCGACCGGTCGAAATGTTCGGTCCTGCGCAGCCAAACGGCGCGATGACGGGCAGCAACAGCACTAGGGCCAGCAGACGCCAGGCTCGATCGTCGCCGAAAATCATCATTACTTCCTTGTCCGCACGCGGCATCAGCCCGTAGAAGGCCAGGATGGCAGCGTCAAGGCAAAGGACGTGGGCCTCTGTCAGTAGCAAATATGAGGACCACAATGGCCCACGCAGTCCACATTCATAACTATGGGGGCCCAGAATCTTTAAGTTGGGGCGGTGTTGAGGTTGGTGATCCAGGACCTGGAGAGGCGCGCATCCGTCAAACGGCCATCGGGCTCAATTACATCGATATCTACCACCGCACCGGCCTATACAAGCTTAGAAGCCTGCCAGCGATCATTGGTATGGAGGGCGCTGGTGTAATTGAGGCGGTAGGGGCCAGCGTGTGCGACCTCAAGATCGGTGATCGCGTTGCGTACGCGGGTGTGCTTGGCGGCTACGCAGTTGAACGTCTGATTCCCGCAGAAAAACTGATCAAGCTTCCCAAGACAATCAATGATGTAACCGCTGCCGCTATAATGCTGCAGGGAATGACCGTGCGCTATCTCTTGCGTGAGACGTACAGCTGCGCAGCAGAAACGACTTTACTGTTTCATGCTGCGGCTGGCGGCGTTGGCCTTATCGCTTGCCAATGGGCCAAGTCAATTGGTGCGAACATGATCGGGACTGTAGGATCTGACGAGAAGGCACAACTTGCTAAAGAGAACGGATGCCAGCACGTCATCAACTACCGCAAAGAGGATTTTGTGGCGCGCGTTCGCGAGATTACCAACGGCAAAGGCTGCGATGTTGTGTATGATTCAATAGGCAAGGATACCTTCCCGGCCTCGCTCGACTGCCTCAAACCAAAGGGTGTGTGGGTGAGCTTCGGTAACGCCTCCGGCCCGGTGCCGCCATTCGATTTAGGCATTCTATCGCTTAAAGGCTCGCTTTTTGCCACGCGCCCCTCCTTGATGACTTATACGGAACGTCGGGATGACCTCCTCGCCAATGCAGGCGAGTTATTTGACATGGTCACCAAGGGAGCGATTAAGATTCCTGCAGTTCGAACTTATCCGTTGAAAGAGGTGGGGCAAGCGCATCGCGTTTTAGAAGCGCGCAAGACGACCGGGTCGATCGTGCTGCTACCTTGAGTTCGACTGCCGAAGTCGGAACTTAGATTTTTCCCTGTATGGTTATTGAGCGGTAAGTGTGATCGTGAACGTAAAGTTGCGCGGTGCCCAGATGCGAACCGAATGCGCCACTTTGGGTCGTATGTGTTAGGCATCCTTTACATCCACCAACAAATTCGCCCGCTATTTCTGCGGCTGTCGTTTACCAGTTTTCATCGGTCCTCTGACATTCTTTGCACGATCTTCTCCGCCTGAAGCACAGAGCGGGAGGGAAGGGGTAGCCGGCTATTACCACGGGTGGCTGCTCCAAGTGCAGCTAGGATATAAGGTATCGCGTTATGGCACGACTTGAACTTTCTTCGCGTAGCATCCTCGAGGGTGCAGCGTCAGGGGGCACGTCGGATGCCCTCTATCAACTTGGTCTCATGTATTGTGTGGGCCGTGATGTAGAGCTTGATCTGGTCGAGGCTCATAAGTGGTTCAATCTCGCGGCCCTGCGCGGCAACGCGGATGCCAAATGCTATCGTCTGGAAATCGCACACGAGATGACAAAGAGCGAAATCGTGCGCGCCCAGAGACTCGCACGCGAGTGGATGGCAATGCACTAAGAGTCCGGCTCGTTCCAGCAGTCGCTGAAGAACGAGCTCAGGCACGTCCAAGTTTTTTTTGCGGCGTTACCGACGGCATCGCCGGCCTTCTTGAGGTTCTTTCCTGTACCTTTCGCCATCTCCATGACGGTCTTGGGCGCCGCTTCGGGTGCCGGTTCAGCATTCTCCATTGCGTTCCCGGGTGACGTTTCCTGGTACGGAGGTTGGGCTTCCGTCTCCCCATCAAAAGGCGCTTCGAGTTTTTGAGCCGGAGGCACGAAGTCCTCATTGGGAACATCCGGAACCTCTGGGAACATCACCGTCCTTGGTGCTCCGTCGCAAGGTCCGGATGATGATCGATCGACGCGGCAGCTTGCATGCCGGCCGCTTTTTGCCAGCTCCTTAATACATAGAAATTGTCCACGCGCGCTGCGCGCCTCGACCGTCGCCTCGCCACCTACAATGCAGCGATAGAGGGCTTCAGGGCCGGTACAGGTAACGCAGTATTCTTGGGCGATCGCGTGCTGTGAGAGAACGCAGATCAGGAGGCTACAAAAACAAGTGCAGATCGATTTTTGCATTCGGCCATTTTCCCACTTTGCGCGGGTCTTTCATTCTTTGAGACGCCGAAACTGAAACGATGCGGCCCCATGGCCCGTTCGTCAAGAGGGGCGATGGGCCGCAAGGGCATGTCGGTCGTGCCTGGCTTGCATTCCGGGCACCTCGCATCTATTAGGAGGCTCCTCACGCTGGAGACGTGGCCGAGAGGCTGAAGGCGGCGGTTTGCTAAACCGTTATACGCTTAAGGGCGTATCGAGGGTTCGAATCCCTCCGTCTCCGCCAACCTCCTTCTGATCACTGCAGCTTATTAGAGATCATGACGCGCCACTATACGCAGCGCGAGTTACCATTTGTGTTCACGAACGCGGCACACGCATGCCATTTGGAGCTCGATGTTGAAACCGGTCTTCTGAAACTGCTTGACTACTGAGTGGTCGAAGACTGCGGCACTGTCATAAATCCGAAACTCGTGGCCGAACAAACGCGTGGAGGCGTCGTTCAGGGTCTTGGTGGCGCGCTTTATGAGGAATGCCTATACAGCGACGAGCCTCAGCTAACGGATCATAGCTAGTGATTGCATCCTGGGGCCGCCTTAACTTGCCGGCTTAATTAGCGCCCGCCGTGGGCGTTGCCTTGATAGCCATGCACCATGAGGCTCCCATCTGCTTGCGCGACGGAGGCACTGGCAACGAGCGAAAGAGCGATAGCGAAAGTAGCGAGAGTGCGAGTCATGATCATCTCCTGAATTTTTGAGTTCGATTCTGCGGCAACTGCCACGCACATCAGGAGATACGTTCCAGGTCACGAACTCTTACCTGCGCGGCTCTAAAATCTCTTGATGCGTTCGATAAGATGGTCTTATGGCGACGACAGTTCCCTTCTCGCCAAGGCCGCATTCTGAGTCGGATCGGCAAACGGAGAGAAAGGAACTCGGCCTGGGTCACCAGGCGGCCTGCGGAGAAAAGGCATGGGATGTTCCTACCGGAACAGCGCTTTTGCGGCCCTCCCCGCACGATCGGCCTCAGAGACAAACACCAATCTGAGACACACGGCTCGATCGACTGAGGACGCACGATGACCCGGACAATTCTCTCCGTCGCCTCCCGAAGCTCAGGGGGGAAACAATGATCAGACTAATGCTGATGCTGGCGGCATTTGCGGCCGTCGGTCCGGCGCATGCCTATAATTTTAAGCAGGTTGCTCGGGCAGAGTTGGATGCGGAGGAGTGTCGGCTGAAGAATGCAGATGGTAGCCGCTTAGCTGAGCTTATTACGCTACGACGTTGTGCGCTCCTTGAAGAACTGGCGAAAGAGAAGCGGAAAATTTATAAGCACGGGCAAAGACGTATGGCGAAAGACGCACACCGCTGAACGACTATCGTTTCTTCGGGCCATTTAGCTCAGACCGGCATGGTTCCGGCAAGCAGTGTGCTTTGCGTCCATTGCAATAGGTCCATTTGGGTCGTCTCGCGATGAGTAGTCGCGGAGATTCCCTATCCAGGGGATGTTCTTTAGCGAATTGTCGAGCCTCGCGTCAGGATTTATCTCCGGGCACAAAGTACCAGATGGCGTTCCAGTCCGCTTGATCTCGGTGAATATGCGGCCTGCCTCGAAAGTATGCTGCTAGGTTACTATATCTTAAAGTATGGCAAGGCGCGGCCTGGGACCGCACGGTCGGCTAGGCTTGGTGCGGAGTAGCGCGACCCCAAGGGCCACTGCCGTCACCGCCCGCCGCCAAACAAAACCGTCCTGGCGCGTCCTTGCCAACTGGCATAATGCCCTGTTCACGCGTTGGCTATGTCGGCTTTACCCTCAGGTGCGGACATAAGTTCGGGCATGTATCGTCCGCAGCATTCTTGGACCCATACCGTCGAGACGCGGCAACAGAAGCTTGGATAGACGAAGCACGTTGTGATCCGTCTGGTCTCGGAGACTGTTGCAGGCACTTACAGATCGCCCTGGGTGATCGTTTGTGGATGGGGGACGAATAAGAATACTAACGGTGCGGATGACTCGGACATTGCGATCTTTAAATCTGCCATTTCGTTTCGGCTCATAGTAGCTTTGGCGGAGAAGGATAGGCGAGTGGGCATGAAGGAGAATGTTGATGGCGACTTTTGTTTTTCTTGCTTCATTCACGGATCAGGGCATTCGAAACGTCAAGGAAACGATTGGCCGAGCAGAGTCATTCAAGCAGATGGCAGCGATGGCGGGGATTAGGATCAAGAGTATTTACTGGACGCTTGGTCAGCACGATCTTGTTGCGATTTGTGACGTTCCTGACGATGAAGATGCAACCGCGTTATCTTTGAGTATTAGCTCCCGTGGTAACGTGCGCTGTGAGACTTTGCGCGCCTTCTCCTTCGACGAAATGAAAAATATTGTTGGGAAGATGGTCTAGAGTTTCGCCCCGCCGCACATTCTTGCGTCCGCATTGTCCATAGTGCCCGCAACGTTCTAATCGTCCGTTTTCTGTGCAGTTCTTATTGGGATGTGCGGACGATGCGGATAGCGGGACGTTGTATTTCTCTGCCACTCTTGTTCTTGCCCCCATCAACCCCCAGCCCCAAAGTTATCCCCCTTCGGTTCTGCGACCTCTTGAGGTTGATGATGGTCTGCGGAGCCGAAGATTGTTCGAGGACTATTCGTATCGTTTCTGCCAAACCCACGTGCTGTCACCTTCCAACACACCTTGCCGGTAGCGACTGCTTCAATGACGCGAGGTTTCGGAAACTAATCTGCGGGCCAACACGGTCGCCGACTAAATCCAAGTGTGATCGAAGACAAATAAGGCCGTCATAAACAAGTTTGGTATGCCGCAGACGGATCACAATGTGATCGATGCTGTCGCAGTCCTAACCCGCTCTACGCCTTATCGGGGTCCAGAGGGTCTGAATTTCTCCAACTCTGGCACTCCCAAAATACGTATAGTTGGCTTATATTTACAGTTGCGAGGGGTGGCTGCTAATTGGTTTGCGCCCGTGGCTGGGGGTCATGAGTGCGACCTATCCAATGTGCTCGTATGTCTATAGTGGACAGCATCCTCCAGGCCATATTTCCCCATCTTGTTCCGCGTGGGGCTCTGACAGTCATAACCGCGCGCGGGACAACTCTCACGTTTGGTGACGGGACTGGCGAAGAGATTCGCATCCGCTTTACAGACGCTCGGGCTGAGTTGGCGGCGGTCCTCGATCCTCATCTCTACCTAGGCGAGCTATTTATGGACGGTCGCTATGTTGTGGAGCGTGGGACCATTTACAGATTTCTGGAGCTTATTCTTCGCGAGACAGGCAGCCGCACCAAAGTCCTACCCGCTCACATCATCAACCACATCCGTTCCCTGGGGCGCCGCCTTTCCAGCAGAAACAATCTTCTGCGCTCGCGCCGCAACGTTGCACACCACTACGACCTCGACGCGCGGCTCTACCGACTCTTCCTAGACAGAGATTTGCAGTACTCGTGCGCGTACTTCGAGCGGCCTGACTGCACGCTGGAGGAGGCGCAGCTTGCCAAAATGCGGCTCGTTGCGGCCAAGCTGGCTGTCAGATCTGATAGCCGCGTTCTTGATATTGGCTCCGGCTGGGGCAGTCTGGCGTTCTACCTGAAGGAAATAGCAGGCGCGCGAGAGGTGATGGGTGTAACGCTTTCAGCCGAGCAACTCTCAGCCGCCCGCGTAAGTGCTAGGAAACGTAGTCTCAATGCCGATGTAAATTTTGAGCTGCGGGATTATCGAGCTCTCGAAGGCGCATATGATCGCATTGTGTCAGTTGGCATGTTTGAGCACGTCGGCCCATCCTACTACCAGACGTTCTTCGAAAAGTGCTCCCGCCTGCTCAAGTCAGACGGCGTGATGCTGCTTCATACAATTGGGCACCTAGATGGACCGTACGATCCAAACCCCTGGATTGAAAAGTACATCTTTCCCGGCGGACATCTTCCAGCGCTGTCGCAGATAGTCACGTCGATCGAGCGCGCGGGTTTGATCATCACCGACGTTGAATGCCTGCGCGTGCACTACGCTAAGACGCTTGCCGAGTGGCGTCAGCGTTTTATGGCACGGCGCGGCGAAGCTCTCGAACTTTATGATGAACGATTCTGCCGGATGTGGGAGTTCTATCTTGCTGCCTGTGAGGCGAGTTTTCGCTACGGGAATATTGGCGTTTGGCAGGTCCAGTGCGCGCGCAGCGCTGATACGCTTCCCATCACTCGTGATTACATCTCTGAGAGAATTACCGATCTGCGAAATGCGGAAATGCGGTACGGCCTAACTGAATCTCTGCGCGGCAAGGTGAGAGAGGCGAAACTCCGACCGATTATGCCGCTCCGTAGGCACGGGTGAAGATGGCGATAGTTCTTTATCGACACGCGCATTCATAGCAACGCCGACCACAAGGCGGGAAACCGCCGCATTGAAATTGAAGTCAATTGGCCGTAGGCCAGAAAGGCTTAGGGCTCCTAAAAGTGAAAGACGAGTGGAGTGAGTTGATGGATTACGTCATTGTCAATCTGGGGTGGGCTCTGCTCGCGGCGTTCGCGGGTGGGTTCACCGTGGCGTGGTTTGCCTGTGCCAAAGTCAAGGATTAACACCAACTTTATGGCGCGGCGGCACGGAGTGGGTTGGGGAGTTTGAAGCATGACGGAGCTGCATTGGCAGACGGCACTACTATTAGTGGCGGCATTTTTCCTCGGGGGGATTATCGCATGTAGCCTGAAGCGAAAATTCTATCGCCGCGGATCGGCTAATACGGCTGTTATGCAGGCTTCTGTTGAGCCAGCAGCTACTGAACCGAAGATCGAAGTGGCACCGCGCATGCACGCCGATTCCGACTTGAAGCGCTTTGGCAGCGCGCTGGCAGGCGGCGCGGCAGTCGCTTCTTCCTCCCCGCTGCCGTCAGCTCCGCCTTCGTCAGCCGTTCCAGCACCTGTCACCGCAGCGCCGGCTCCTGAGCCAGTTTCTGCACCCGCGCCCCCGCCAGCCGTGGCGGGTGAGGCTTCCCCGACAAAGGATGGGGAGCCGCTGGCGCGCGATATGTCCGCTCTGCGCTCCGTGCGCTCCGAAGCCTTGCGTCATCAAGAAGCGCCAAACCATTCTGTCGCTGGGAACGACTTAAAACGCATCCGCGGTATCGGTGTTCTGATCGAGAAGAAGCTCAATTCTTTGGGCGTAACGAGCTACGAGCAAGTCGCAAATTGGACTGGCGCAGACATCGAGCGTGTGAGCCAGATGCTCGACTTCAAGGGGCGCATTGAGCGCGAAAACTGGATTGAGCAAGCACGCATCTTGGCTACCGGCGGACAAACAGAGTTCTCGCGGCGCAACGATCGCAGCGACGCGTGAGGTGGCAAGATTTCCGCCGACGCCTTTGCGCAATTGAGTCGTACTAAACTATCGTGGGTGTAGTGTGCCTGGCCCCGAAGCAGACGGATGCGCGCATGCCAACTCCTACCGTCCTACCCGCTGCCAGCGAGGCTGAGATTGCAGCGTTTCTGAGTAACCCTGCGACCTACCCTGAGGCGCCTCAATGTGTCGATGTGATTGAGACCCATTGCGCGCGCGTCTTTCTGGCAGGGGATGAAGTATACAAGGTCAAGAAGCACATTCGCCTACCGTTTCTCGATTTCTCGACGTTAGAGCAGCGCCACCGGGCCACCTCGCGCGAGGTCGAGATAAACCAGCCGCACGCTCCGGCCATCTACATAGGGCTCGTGCCGATCACACGCGATGCCGGAGGCGTCCTGAGGCTCGGCGGGCAAGGGCAGGCCGTTGAGTGGGCCGTCCACATGCATCGCTTCAAACAAGAAGAGCTGCTTGCCAATCAGGCGGACAATGGGCCTCTACCAGATGCGCTTTGTAAGGCGATTGCCGAGGTGGCGGCGCGCTTTCACCGCACGGCGGCCATCGTCACAGATATCGACGGCGCACAAGACATCGGCACGGTTGCACGCCAATTGACGGAGCTACTTGGGGCCGCACAAGAGTTATCGGATGGCGATACGGTGCCTGTGTTCGTGGAACGCGCGCGAAACGTCCTGGAGCGCATTTCACCCCTATTGAGAGCGCGTTCCAAAGCAGGTTTCCTGCGACGCTGTCATGGTGATCTGCATCTAGGCAACATTGTATTGATCGAAGGTGCGCCCGTGCCATTCGATGCGCTGGAATTCAATGAGGAGTTTGCCACGATCGACGTGCTCTACGATCTCGCATTCTTGCTCATGGACCTCGACAACCGCCGCGATCGCCATGCTGCCAACATCGTTCTCAATGCCTATTGTAGTATTGCGCCCGTAGGCGGTGAGTTGGAGGGGCTTGCATGCTTGCCACTATTTCTCGCCTGCCGCGCAGGAGTCCGGGCGATTGTCGGCTTGGAACGCATGGAGCAACTACGGGGCTCCGCACGTCAAGCGGAGAAGGAGCGCGTCCGCAATTTCAGCCAGCTTGCCACCAACTATCTAGCACCACCACCGCCGGTCTTGATCGCGGTCGGCGGACTTTCGGGCACGGGAAAATCGACAATAGTGGCCGGCTTTGCGCACCGTGTGGGCGCCGCGCCTGGAGCGCTTCACATGCGCAGTGACGTGGAGCGCAAGCGTTTGTTCGGTGTGGCAGAGATTGAACGTCTCGATCCCGAGCATTACCAGCCTGACGTGACCGATCAAGTCTACACGGTGCTGCTTGATAAGGCGCGGCTTGCGCTTGCGGCGGGCCATGGCGCAGTAATTGATGCGGTTTTTGCCAAACCAGAAGAACGCGCTGCTGTAGAAGCCCTTGCTCTTGAACTCGGTATTCAGTTTGAAGGACTTTGGCTCGAGGCACCCAGCGAAACCATGATGCAGCGGGTCGGCGCTCGCCGGGGAGATGCCTCAGACGCCGATCGTGCAGTGGTGGCTCGGCAACTTAGTTATAATACGGGCGAAATTCACTGGCATCGAGTAAATACCGGCGGTGCGTTGGCCGCCAGCCTTAGCATCGCAGAAGCCGCGTTGCGCTCGGCGGGCATCAGATTGGCGGAATGAGCACCGCAGCTCCGGTTATTTTACCGGTGCGCAGACGGTCTATCGCCATGTTGGCATTTTTTAGGTCGAACGTCGTCACATGCGGACGGATGGGCACTTGCGGTGCGATCTCCAAAAACTCAATGGCATCCCGGCGCGTGAGATTGGCGACGGAACGTACCACGCGCTCGCCCCACAGTAGCCCATACGGCATAGCTGGGATCTCCGTCATGTGGATACCACCGAGTACGAGGGTGCCACCCTTTTCGAGTGCAGCGAGTGCAAGTGGTACGAGCGGACCCACTGGGGCAAAGATGATGGCCCCATCGATCAGTTTTGGCGGCATGTCTTCGGACGCACCCGCCCACACTGCACCAAGATTGCGCGCTAGCTTCTGGGCTGCCTCATCGCCTTTGCGTGTAAAGGCAAAGACCTCTTGCCCGCGGGAGTTGGCGAGCTGCGCTACAATGTGTGCGGCCGCGCCGAACCCGTATATTCCCACTCGGCGCGCGTCGCGCACAAGCGCCCAGGCGCGGTAGCCGATGAGCCCTGCGCACATCAAAGGCGCTGCCTCGGCATCAGAGTATTCAGGCGGGATCGCAAATGCATACTCGGCGTCAGCCGTCGCGTATTCGGCGTAGCCACCATCGATTGTGTAGCCAGTGAAGCCCGGGTGGTCGCACAGGTTCTCTTGCCCCTTGCGGCAATAGCGGCAAAGGCCACAGGTTGCGCCTAGCCACGGCACGCCGACGCGGTCACCTATTCCGAATGCATTGACGTCGGGACCGACCGCCACGACGCGTCCAACGATCTCGTGCCCAGGAATGACGTGGGGTTTGGGGTCGCTCAGATCTCCGTCGATGATATGCATATCGGTGCGGCAGATGCCGCACGCTGTAACGCGGATAAGGATGTGCCCGCGCTTAGGCGAGCGCACTGCACGCGTAACGCATTCAAGCGGCGCGCCAGCGTGATCGAGCGCCATGGCGATCATGCGCGAGGGCAGCTTGGCGCCTAACGCGCTCTTGCGCTTTGCTGGTTCGTTGTGCGTTGTCGGTCTCGCTTCGCTACAAGTTTCGATCAATCCATCTCGACGACAGATACGATACGGAACGTGCGCATGACGCCGTCATGCTCTTTAAGTGACACGTATTCGCCTGGCGCAAACTTGTGCTTATCGAAGCGAAAGCCAGGCTCATCGTCCTCTTCGGCATTGGGATCGTAGTCGAACGCCCAAGTGCCCCCGCGCTTGTGTACCAGATGGCCCAGTTCCTCTTCGCCGGCCCAAAAGCGTCGCACGCGGCACTTATCTCGCTCGCTTCGCCATTCCTCAGCAACGAGCTGATCGTTGTCGTCTATCGGTGCAATGAGGTCATAACCGCGCTCGCGGCTACCGTCGGGAAATTCATGATCCCGCGCAAGCTCAAGACGAATGCGCTTCAATGCCATTGGGTTTTCTCCCACTCTTGTAACAAGTGGGGGCAGCTGGGCTATGCATTCGCGATAGCGGCGCTGCCCCGTTCAACAGAGCATTCAGCTCTTGCCGATTGGAATCTTGCGTTCCGACTTCTGTGCGTCAGCGCGCTTGGGGGCGCTGATTTTCAGAACGCCCTTGTCAAAGCTTGCCTCGATCTTGTTTTCGTCGATGCTATCAGGTAGCCGCAGGGAGCGCTGGAAGCTGCCAAAGCTGCGTTCAGCCACGTAGTAGCTTTCCTCGCTTTGTTCGCTTTCGCTGCGCTTTTCACCTTTTATCGTCAGGTAGCCGTTAGCGACCGTCACGGCGATGTCCTTCTCGTCGACGCCGGGCAACTCGGCCTCGACGATTACCGACCCATCCCTCTCGCGGACGTCCAGCTCGGGAACCATGCTGCCGCCGACCCATCGCGATACCGGCGTGGACCAAAATGGCTTACCACCCTCGAAGCGCTCGAGAACGCGGTTCATCTCGTCCCTCATGGCCGAGAATATATCTTTGGAACCGCTAACTGGCTCACGTTTCGGCTTCGAAACCTCAATGTCGCTCATGGCCTTTTCCTTACAACTCGGGGGGCTGGTTGTGGGTGTGAGAAGATAAACACTACACGGTTACGCTCGTGTGTGGGATCCGTTGCAAAGTGTAAAATTGCGTTGGTGTGGCCTTTGCAAGCCAGGCCATCATTCAAGCGCAATATTTCATTGAAATAATTAAAAAAAGCGAGGCTGAGGTAAATGGTTGGCCGCGGCGCATCTTGCCGCAGCCCTGCGGGCGCAGTGTCAGTAGCCTCTCACCGCGGTGCTCAACGTGCTGATAGGCTCAGGCGACTTGGCCGAAGCCTTCTTAATGCGCCGGCGGCGGCGCTTGCTCGAACGGCGCGCACGCCGCACAGAAGTGTCTTTATCATTAGACGAAGACGACGAGGGCGCTGCCGTTGCCGTCGCAGCGGCTGAGGGCTTCACGCGCCGTCGTGGCTCAGGCGCGAGTTCGATCACCGACGGCTCGTTGTCAGCTTTTGACAACGTTGATGGCATAATCGCTTCGTAAAACGGTACAAGTTTGGGCTTGTTTCTGCGCGAGGATAGCTTTTTTTTGTGCTGCTTCTTGAGCTGTGAAGTGATAGCCGCAATTGGAGCAACCTGGTTCTTTGTGCTCAGGTGCACGACCTTGTACCCGCGTTTTTTCAACTGGGCGAGAATCGTCGGCAGTGCGCGCGCCGTGGAACGCTTGATGTCATGGAAGAGGACGATGCCACCATTGTTGCGCTCAATATGTGCCAGCGTGCGTTGAGCGAGGCGTGATGGATTGGAGATATAGCTGTCGTTGGAGACAACATCGACGGTGAAGGCGCCGATCCCGCGCGATTGTAGGTAAGCAAGCATAGGACCAGAATCACTCAATCCGGGAAAGCGGAAGAACGGTGCAATGGGCTGACCGGCGGCCAGTTCTACAGCGGCAATGCCCCGCTCTATCTGGTCCTTTGCCTTCGCTAGACCGCGACGCCGAAGATTAAGCGGATGCGACCAGGTGTGCGTGCCCATCGTGTGACCGCGCCGCATCACCTCCTGGACCATGTCAGGGTAGGCCATCGCCATACGTCCCACATAAAAGAACGTGGCTTTGGTGCAGAACTTGTCGAGCGCCTCAAGAATGGGCTTGGTGTAGCGGGGCATCGGGCCGTCATCGAAGGTCAGCACGACCTCTTTCGGACCTAAGAAGCGCGGCTCCTTTACGTACTTGGAGAAACCGCCGAACAGAGGGCCTGCTGTAGTATCGATCTCCACAATGCGTGAGACTCCGAGCGCTCCGCCCGGATTTGGGCAGCTCTTGTTAGCTGCCGACGCGACGGAGACCGGAAGGGCGATGAGACAGGCGATTGTGATAGAAAAAAATCGGGTCAAAGTCTCACCTCGGCGTGCTGAAATCTTAAGATCTGGATCATTGCTTCGGGCTCGTCTGCAAACGGAGCCTACCAACTATCAAACCAAGAGTACCATGAATTACTCGCTTGTTTGGCTCGATTTCTTTTTGTCCTTGCGCTTGGACGTCGTTTCTTTTCCCACGGAAGAACTTCTCGTTTGCCGTCGTTACTTGCGCCGCCCATGACCGGCCAAACGACGGAGCGCTTCGCTAGCGGTTGCTTTGCGGTGGCAAGCTTGCGGCGCTTCATTTCGCGGGAGGCCATCGTGTCATAGTCGGCAAGCGTTTGTGCGTTCGCCTTTGGCACCATATGCACCACTTTGAAGCCTCGCGCTTTCAGCTCATCGAGAATACTCTTCAGCGCCTTTGCCGTCGACGGTTGGATGTCGTGGAACAGGAGGATGCCTTTGCCCCGTTTGGAAAGCTGTGCCAGAACCCGGCGTTTTACAATGCTCGCATTTCGCGTGTCGAAGTCGCGGGAATCAATGTCGATGTGAAAGCTAGCCACGCTGCGGCTCTTCAAGTAGCCAACTGCGGTGTCGCTCATGCGCAGATAGGGAAAGCGAAAGAATGGGGCGATAGGGCTGCCGAGCGCTCCAGCAACAGCGCTGAAGCCTAGCTCGATCTCGTCTCTGGCCTTGTTAAGGCTGACCGTCTGCAGTTTGGCGTGCGACCAAGTATGCGCTCCGATCGTGTGACCGCGTTTGGCGACCTCTTTGACCATAGCGGGGTCGGCCACCGCCATGCGACCGACCATAAAGAAAGTCGCCTTGGTACAATGGGCACTGAGCGCCTTGAGTACCTGCATTGTGTAGCGGCGCAAGGGGCCATCATCGAAGGTTAGGATAACCTCGCGGTCCCCCAGTACCTCGAAAGCTCCCTTCGGCGAGGGGCCAAACATCGGCCCCTTGGCGGCATCAACTTCTATGATGCGAGATAAACCAAGCAGGTCGGCGCGCGTTGCGCACGCATCGACAGTAGGTCCGGCCATGACCCCTTGCTCCGGCAACACGCCAGCAAGCGCAGAAATCATCAACCCCAAAACTATCCGTGAGACGCGCCGCATGGCCTCGTTTCCGTTTGCTGGGGGTTATCCCCAATTGAGCACAACGGCCATACCGCGGCTCCTGAAACTAAATAGAATCTAACCACCTAACATTTCCTGTAAACGGGCGGCATTGGTAGTAGACGCAGCTAGGACCTGCTTCGCCTCCCACCTGTTGCATTCGGGCACCAGACTGCCTTTGTTGGCGCGACGTGTTAAGCGCCAGTGTTATCTAAACATCAAATGTTGGATTAATGACCGCCCGAACCCAATTTCGGTGCACACCAGTGGAGCGTCTCCTCCGATGGCTGAGGGACAAGAGGAAATTGTTGCTCACGAGCCGGGGATGCCACCCACGGCGGAACTCGTGCGTGCGGTTACGGATGCCCTCGATGAGAACAACAATCACAAGGTGCGCACCCTAGTTGCCGAAGTGCACGGTCCAGATCTGGCTGATCTCATCGAGCTATTGGGGCCTCAAGAACGCGTCGGCCTCATTAGTACGCTGGGGGCCGACTTTGATTACGAGGTGCTCACGGAGGTTGACGAAAAGGTTCGCGACCAGATTTCTGAGGCGCTGCCCAAGGATGTTCTAGCTAAGGGTGTTACCGACCTCGACAGCGACGATGCCGCGTATCTCATTGGCGGTCTGACGGAGAGCGATCAGAAGGCAATTCTGGACCAGCTCCCGCAAGGCGAAAGAACAGCGCTGCAGCGCAACCTCCTCTATCCAGAAGAGACGGCCGGCCGCTTGATGCAGGCTGACTTCGTGACAGTCGCCCCGTTCTGGACGGTTGGGCAGGTCATCGACTTCATGCGTGAGACAGAAGACTTGCCTGAGACCTTTTCAGAGATCTTCGTCGTCGACCCGGGTTTTCATCTGCTCGGCAGCGTGGAGCTCAGTCGCCTGCTGCGCACAAAGCGCCAGGTTCCAATTGAAAAAATTATGCACACTGACCGCCACCTGGTGCTGGCCACGACCGACCAGGAAGAGGTGGCGCGTGAGTTTGAGCGCTATGGCTTGATGGCAGCGCCCGTCGTTGACAAGAACGAGCGTCTCGTCGGCGTTATCACTGTTGACGACGTCGTGGAGGTCATCGAACAAGAGGCTGATGAGGACGCAAAGTTATTGGCTGGTGTCGGCGATGAGCGCCTATCTGACAGCGTCCGCCAGATCGCGCCACCACGCTTCGCCTGGCTGCTCGTCAATCTTTTAACCGCCATCATGGCCGCCGCTGTCATCAAGTTTTTTGACGCCACGATTGAACACATGGTTGCACTTGCCGTTCTTATGCCTGTTGTCGCGTCCATGGGTGGCAATGCCGGTACGCAGACCATGACGGTTACCGTCCGCGCGCTGGCTATGCGCGAGTTGGGACCGGCCAACATTGCGCGCGTTATTGTTCGTGAGACGGCGGTAGGCCTGATTAACGGCTTTCTATTTGCAATGCTGCTGGCGATCGTTGCCTACTTCTGGTTCGGTACGGACCAGTTAGGCCCTGTGATCGCCGTCGCCATGGTGGTGAACCTGCTGGCCGCAGCACTTGCCGGTATCATCATACCACTTACCCTTGAAAAGATGGGCTTCGACCCCGCCGTTGCCTCGACTGTTTTCGTCACGACGGTCACCGACGTGGTCGGCTTCTTCTCTTTCTTGGGTCTGGCCACGCTGTGGCTGATGTAAGTGCGTTGGTGGGAGATCTCAGCTCGTTGGCGCGTCAAGTTTGCGCGTAAGGTTTTCAAACTCGCGCCGTAATTCCTCGTTCTTGAAAATTTGATCGAACGTCGGCGCCTCTAGTTTTTGGATCGCCTCAAACGATGCTGCACTATCGCGCATCAGTCGCTTGAGTTGGAAGCTTGCCTCCACCGTCTCGTAGGTATTGTCTGCGATATGCAGATCGTGCGTTGCCCGCGTGCGCGCCCGCGCGATCTGCTCCCTCTGATGCTTTAGGTAGCGCCGATAGGCTCGAGCTGCCTGGTGTGCAACCTTTTGCGCGTCGCGGTTTGCTTCCAGGGCGCGGCGCTGATCGGGACGGTTGTTGCGCTTGAGAAGCCGCCGCGTTTTAGTCTGGGCAGCTTCGATGTCCTCCAGGATAGAACCAAGCTTGGGCATATAATTCGTATCGATCTTGGCGATGGCGGAGTCCTGCGCGTGCACCAGCATCGCGAATAGAGCCGCGTGCATGGCAAAGTACTTGCGCGCGGCACTCATATTGTCGCCCGCCGCAGCCAAGAGTTTGCCGAGTTGGGCGTCGATTAATTTTGCCGCATTAAATACCGCTACGAGGCGTACGAGATCGCCGGAGAGCACGCTGTCGAGCAAAAGATCAACCTGCTCAGGTGCTAGCTCTACGCCGGCTTGCGACAGCGCAGTTGCGATCTCGTGCTTAGTGGCGCTGATCTGGTTTTGGTTTTCAACAATGCGCTTTTCGGCGTCTGTGATCTCGCCGCCCAAGCTGTCGACGGTATCGGTGATCACGCCCGGCAGCATACCGTCTGTTGGCGCCGTGATCTGCTTCTCCTTCAACGCCGCGATGTGACCTTCGATGTTATGGATATTCCGCCTTAGCCGCTCGACCTTCTTTTGCAAGTCAACGATGGGGACGTCGGTGACGACGCCAAGTGCAGAGTCAAGCAGATTGCGAACGTGACGCTCGCGGTCCTCACGTGTCTCCGTCCACAGTGGCGTGACAATAAACTCGTCTTTGCCTGGCAGCTTTTGCGCCTGCGTGCGCTGTTCGGCCGTCTCCTTCAAGACGGAGTCGATAGCCTGCATGAGCCGGCGCGCTTGCTCATATGCCTTTTCGCCCGCGCGCGGGTCTTCTCGTTGAGGCGCTGCCCGCCGCGCAACATCCTCGGCGCCTGGCGCAGGCTTTGCCGCAGTCTCGGCTATTTTCGGTCCTTTGGCAGACTTGTGGATGAGGTCGGCGATGCCGTCGCGGCTTGCACTCTGCGCCACGAGAGGTGTGGATAATGCACCAAATGCGCCGGCGGTGATTGCCAGCGCAAAAAATGGCCCACAAACGGCGGCTGCCATACTCGAGACCTCCAAACTCACTGGCGATGTGCCCCAAAATTCAGGCTAATCAATGATCAGCGCGTGTGCGAGCCCTCAATCGTTCACCTTTTTGGCCGCCCGCTTAACTAGATCTAAGAGATGTTCATCAACTTGGCGCGCATCGGTGAGTAGTACCATATGGGAAAGTGCGTCGTCCTTTCCAAGGCCGCCGCCGGGCATTCCTCTTTTGACAATTTCGTTCGGCCGGTGGTCGCCGAGCGATAAATGCAGGCGCAACTCCTTGGGTCCGATGCCGAGTGCAGCAAATTTATCCGTATCAACAATGGCAATGAATGTTGCGCGCGGTTCGAAGCGTGCGGCCGGCCGCACCAACTTAATCTGGGCGATGAGAAATTGTGCGAGCGGTCGGTATGCTTTCGCCCGGGTGAGCAGCGCATCTAGATTTTGACTCGGGCCTGCCACTCCAGAACCGGCCTCTTTTGGCTCTGATATGCGGGACGCCGCCAAGCTTTCTTTTTTGTCCCAACGTTTGCGCACCACATCCGGTTTAGTCGTCGCAGCGTCAGCATAGATCGGGCGCCCACCGTTGTGGTGAATGCGCTCCAGCCACGATGCCTTGGAGAAAATGAAACCCTGTTCGCGCAGCCAGTCGATGATTTCATTGCGATGCGATAGATCCTGCTCGCCAATTGCCGCCATCCACTCGTTGAGGTCGCGCCCACTATTTTCTTTGAGGCTGTGGATAAAAGCACGTTCCTTCTCACCGTAATCGGTGGCCATCGCCTTCCCCTCACAACCATCGGCGTGTCTTCGCCTTGTAGTCAAGATAAGCCTGACCGAAGCGTCGCTCCAGATGCCGCTCCTCGGGTATGATTGCGAACCACGTGACCATCAGTCCAAACACAAGTGCTCCAATCACAAACCAGATGTTCGTGGTGATTTCGGCCAAGCCGAACAAGATCAAGGCATCGCCGAGATAAATCGGATTCCGGAAAAAGCCAAAGGGTCCTGTGGTGACCAGGGTCGTTGCGCCTGCGTTAGGTTGCACCGTTGTGCCATGCCGGCGCAGGGTTAGAATTGCGGCCGTCAGCAGCACGATACCAGCGGCTCCGAAACAAACCCCCACAACGCGCGCTGGGAGATCATCAAGCCCTGGCCACGGCAACGGCCAAGTTTGGCCTAGCAGCACAGCGGCAGCGACCACCATGACCAACAAGATTGGCGGCCAGGGGAGGCTTGTCGGTCGTTCGTCGACGCCGAGATCTTGTCGCGCGGTCATCCCTTGCCCCGAGTTTGCCAACGGTGCTCACACCTACACCAGAAATTCCGCACCAGGATCAAGGGTCGAATGATTCGCGGGCAACCTTATGATCAGGGTTTTTTGTTCTGCGAGCTATTCGTGGTGCGTTTCGAGGCTGGCGTTCTGCTCGTACTCGCGTCGGCCTTCAGTTCGGCAGAAATGTCGATGGTCTTGCACTTCTTGGCGGCGAGTTGCTGGTTATAGGCCTCAAGCATGGCGTGATCTTGGGTGTACTGCTCTTCAGGATCACTAGCCCTAGCCTTTGCGCCGAATACGGTCTGGCTAACGTTGTGCAAACTACGCGCAGCTAGCGATGAGCTTGCGGGCCCCTCCGTCCCACGCATTTGCAGGATACGCACTTGCATGACGCCGGTCAGCTTTTTGCAGCTGAATTTCTTCTCTTTATCGGAGAGTTCGTAGGTGAAGCCCGTGGCATCGCCGGTCAGCGGGGGCTTGGTCATGATAGCCGGGGCGCTGCCGTTCGATATAGCCGTGCACCCGCAGGTGAGTGCGCTCAATATTACTGCGAGGCCAAATACCCCCTGCCGAACCATTGCCTTGCTTCCCACCCTTCTGTCTTTGCTATCGATTCCTGAATCGGGGCGGATCTGAGGCATTCAGATGCACGGCCGGCGTTGGGGTACTGTGCAAATTCGGCGCAGTTGCGTGTGGGCCGATCCCGGGGTTCAATGGGCCAGGAATATGGCAGCCACCGCGCGATGGTGCGGGTGTTAGGTTTCACGCGAGGGGGTGATCATGAAGTTTGTATCTGTTCTTAGTCTTGCGCTTGTAGCGGCCAGCTTTGTGTTCGTCGAACCCGCACTAGTGCAGGAGACGCCCAATGGTTTTGAGTGCACTTTTGAATCGGGTAATGCCGGGACTTATGAAGACGGCAAATTCAATTCCAAGGCGCCCGCGCGGTTGACCTTCAAGATCGCCGAGATTGATCTTGATGGGCAATCGGCGAGCCTTCTAATTGACGGTCGCGACAACCCGGGAACGCTAAAGATCGTTCGTGCTATCAATGCCAACCATTTTCTGGAGGTTGTCAACGAGGGTTTCCTCAATCTGACGACGATCTACGATAAGGACCCAGCAATGGGTTCGCACCCGGCAGTGCACTCGCGGCACTTTGGGCTTCTAGGTCAGCCGGTATTCGCGCAATATGCCGGGTCATGCACGGTGAAGTAGCCCGCACCGGCACAATCTATGTGGATGTTTGTTGTTTGGTCTCGCGGGAGCTCCCGCGCTGGGTCATGTTCCACTGTGGACGCTCAGGGGATAAGGGCGATGACGTTACATCTCATCAAGTTGTGCGTAGGCGCTTCCTCGGTCGAGGAACTCGGTACCTGGCAAGCAGGGCGCGTGGAGGAGCAGAAGAAAGCGGGTCTTAAGCCGAGGTTGTTCCACACCACCTTCCAAGCTCCGAAACGCCAAGACGAGCTCCTTGATGGCGGTTCGATCTACTGGGTCATCAAGGGTATGATTCAGGCGCGCCAGCGCCTCATGGGGTTCGAGGACGGTCACAAGAAGAATGGCACACGGTGTTGCCTGCTGTTGCTCGATGAAAAGCTCGTTCCCGTACGCCCTTTGCCACGTCGTGCATTTCAAGGCTGGAGGTATCTCTTTCCTGACGATGCGCCCACTGATCTTGGCTCCGGTGACAAGCGGCTTGCAATGTTGCCGCCCGAAATGCGTCGCGAGCTGGCTGAGTTGGGCTTGATTTGACGGGTGAAGTACAAGCTATAGACGCGCTGGAAGAGTCGAACGTCGCACACCCAGCTTGCGCGTATGAGCTGTTGTGAGTATTCGGGCGCAACGACTAGTCGATCCACGGAACGACCCATGCCGCGCCCGCGTCTCAGTGGCCTCGTCAAAGGGCTGCCTGCATTCGTCCCCTTCGTGGGGCCGGAAGCGCTAGAACGCGCGCGCCGGCGTCGCTTTCGTGCGCGTTTGGGCGCAAATGAGAGCGTCTTTGGCCCATCGCCCAAAGCTATCGCTGCCATGGAAGTGGCGGCGGGCGAAAACTGGCAGTATAGCGATCCCGAAAGCTACGAGCTGCGCGATGCGCTCGCACAATTCCATAACCTAGGCATCGATAACATTGTCATCGGGGAGGGTATCGACGGGCTCTTAGGGCTGACGGTGAAGCTCGCGGTAGAACCGGGCGGTGCAGTGGTCATGTCGTCCGGCGCTTATCCCACTTTCAGTTTCCATGTGGCCGGCGGTGGGGGTCGTCTAGTGTGCGTTCCCTATAAGAACGATCATGAAGATCTTGACGGTCTGATCGACGCGGCCACCCGAGAGAACGCGCGCCTGATCTACGTTGTCAACCCAGACAATCCCATGGGCACCTTCTGTCCCGCGTCTGCCATACAGCAACTCACCGACCGGTTGCCCGACGGCGTGCTCCTGTGTCTTGATGAAGCCTACTGCGACACCGCTCCAGCCGGCGAATTGCTGCCAATGGATGTGCTGCACCCGCAGGTGTTGCGTTATCGAACCTTTTCCAAGGTCTACGGGCTTGCAGGTGGGCGGATCGGCTATTGCATTGGCGAAGCATCGCTCATCAGGCACTTCGAGAAAATCCGCAACCACTACGGCATAAATCGTGTAGGCCAAATCGGCGCGATCGCCGCGTTGGCAGACCAAGCTTATCTGGCCGAGGCGGCGACCAAGATCGCGCGTGCGCGGGAAAAGATTGCTGAGATCGCAGTTGCGAACAGTCTCACTCCCATTCCCTCAGCAGCCAACTTCGTCACCATTGATTGCGGGGGTGATGGTGCTTTCGCAAAGCGCGTGATGGAGGAGCTTATTGCGCGCGATGTATTTGTACGCATGCCAAACGTTGCACCGATTAATCGATGCATTCGCGTAAGCTGTGGCCGCGATGAAGATTTGGCCATCTTCGCAGCTGAGTTGCCCGAAGCGCTAGTCGCCGCTCGCAAGTAACCATCGGGTATAGTTGTTCCGGCCACAGGGATATCAGGCAACGCTGGCAGCAGTCATTCATCGGGTCACAGGCGCAATTAACGAACTTCCTATCTATTCGTCGGGGTTAGTCGAGCCCTTCTTCTTTCCGGTCGTCAGGGCTCCAGTCGTGCGCCCGATTCAGGCTAAACGAGTGTTGGGGAACGAGGGGAGGGGGATCGTATTTGTGTTGACCTTGCTGCTGCTAATTGCCTAGACGACACTCCATAGTGTGAGCCGGCCATTGGATGCGGTGCCTGACGGTTCCCATCTAACCAGCACAGAGCTTGAGCGCACCGCGCCCGCGCGATAAGATTGGCGCATGAGGGTCGCCGCCGACATCAACGCGGTCACCTTCCAGTCAAGAGACATTCGAGGGAGAAAATTCCATGCAAGGAATTTCCGGTCTGACTATCGCGCTCGTTATTGCCGCCATCGGGTTTCTCGGCCTTGGTTTTGGTGTTTACGAATTGATGACTCATGCCGGGGCGGACGCGGGGCTTAAGACGGCCGGCGCCTTCGCTGTCTACTTTCTCATGTGCTTGGCTATCATTGGTTTGGCCAGATAGACTGAATGTCTACTCAGCCTGCCGTCTAAGGCCAGCGGTGTAAGGCGCCCTCTGGGAATGTCCATTCGGGCGTCACAAGTCTGTCGGCGAGGCTGGCTGTGTACCAGGGCGAGGCGTCGGGCGAGGCTGGGTTCTTTAGGACGTGCATCTCCTGCGCCGGCATGAAGCTTTGTATCAGTAGGAAGCGCTTCTCGCCGGTTTGCGGGTTTGCCACCATGTCGGCAACGAGTACGGCATGACCGGGAAAGCCTCCCTTGATGAAAACATCGCCAATCTGCATGTCGTGGTTAGGCACTTTTTTTAGCTCTCGTTCAAGTGAGTAGGTTCCTGCGTAGGCAAATACTAGCGTCATGTATTTCTTGAACGACGCATAGTTGAGTTTGCGTCGAGACGTGAAGCGCCGGCGTTTGCCATCGGTGTAGTTAAAGCCGATCTTCTGCTTGCGACCGGTGGCAAACATCCATTCGCCGCGTAAGCGCATGATTGCATCTGCACATTGTTGAAGGTCGCGTTTTCCTACGTCGATGTCGATCACCGCGGTATGCACGTCTTGGCGCCACTTCGCCGCTCCATTGTAGAGCAGCACCGGCGCATTAGCTGGCTTCAAGGGCAGCCCCCGAAGCCATGCCGCCCAACTATCGGATGGGACGCTTACGCGTTCAAAATCGGGTGGGGGCGGAATGCGTTGTGCCAATGTGTCGGTATTTTTGATCGTGGCGCCAGCTCGCCAAGCGTATGGACTTGCGGCAGAAGTCGTGGCGGCAACACAAGCGAGTGTGATTGCGGCGGGGGCTAACCAGTAGAGGTAAGCAAAAATTTTCATGCCGCTAGGGTGGATATCTGTTGTGTCAGACTGAAGGCCAAAATAGTGCACGACGACGCAATGATGGACGGCGCCGGCATTTGACAATCGCGCAGTTGCGTTTAGCGGTACTGGTATGCGAACGCGCTGTCTTGCCAGCTACCGCCGAACATCTTCTTGGCCCAACCTGGAACTTTATCGCTCGTGGCAGCCCGAGCCTTCTTCCGCGCTTTTGCAATGCGGGGCCGCCGTTTCGATCTTACTTTTGGGGATGGACCAGGCTGTGTGACGGAACGGTCCAGTTGTGTTTTCTTTTCGACCGATATCGGGGTTGATACTTCGCGTTCCCGAACCTGAACATCGCGTGCAGAAATTTCGTTGACCGGCGATTGCTCAACGGCAAACATCGACTGCGGTGACGCGATCTCATTTGTAACGTCGGTGGTCGCAGAAAGCTTCAGCGATCGTGGGGCGGCATCTGCAACTTCTGCGGCAAGAGCTGGAAGCTTATGGCTCGTGGTGGCTGGTTCACCTTCTGACAGCGATTTCGGTTGATATAGCCGACCCGTCGCCGATGTTGTCATTGGCGAACGAGCGACGCTGTCCTCGGCTTTAGTGGCAGCCATTAAGGGAAGCCTAGGTGGCTTTTCAGTATGAAATTTTGCCGTCTTGGCAAGTGTGTCCCTATCGTTTGCCCATTGCGAAGGCAGACGTTCAAGCTTGTGAATGACCTCCCCTATCGCGGTATATTCGAGGCGCGAAGCTCGGGCCACCTTGCCTGAGGCCTGCGCGGTGGGGACGGCGACCGACGGATCATCACAGCCAAAGCAGCTTTTGGGTCCGGTTAAAACGGCAGACCCGAGTCCGCCAATTAGTAGGATCAATAGGAGGCCAGCGAAGCCCGCTCGCGCTAACGTCGCTGCGGTGGCAGGATCTATCGAACCGGCGTGGAACCAATGAGGGCGGCGATGGTCGGCAGCCTCTCGTCGGATCGACGCATGGGTTGGAGTTACAGCCACATCTTCCACCGGTGTGGCAAATCCATCATTGGGTGTGCCATCAGAATTGACGCTTTGTTCGTTGGCGCGCATGGCGCGACTCCGGGGCTCACGCCTCCTCGGCAGCATTGCGCATCAGCTTATGGACTGACGGAAAGCTTGGAACCGCCAAAAATCCATGCGCTCTGCCCCGATGGAAGCGACTGGGGGCTAAATTACCATACAACTTAAACAGGTTACGAAATACTTAATGCAAGTTAGTGAGAGATAAGAAGTGCAATACGCTGAGTCACAATACAAAACATCCTGTCCTTATTTTAACGGTATCGGGAAACAGTGAATTTTCTACGAATATACTTCGCTTTTTGGGTCAATAATGCCCCATCAAATACACAACATAACATATAGAGGGCGGTGGATATTGAACTGGTTCTTTAGCGAATATTGCGGCCGGGCAGCGCAACAGAAAGCCCGGAAAGCAGACCGCTTTCCGGGCTAATCGATCATGGGCGCTTCACTTGATCAGCGGTCGTGTTGCGGTCCCGTCAGTACGGCTTCAAGGCCTCGCAGACTTGTGCCGATGGATCCGAACGCCGTATCTCCGCTGCTTATAGCCCTACTCGATCACATTAAGTCGTTACGGATAGTTGTTTGTTTTCCATCGGACTGATCCCCCACCATGCCCACCGACATTGCCCTACCTCTCATGCTGGCCGGCAGCATCCAAGGAGTTACTCCGCGTCCAATTTTAAACGCGCAGACCATCCGTCAAAGATTTACGAACTGTCAGAGTAGGCCACCTGCCGATGTCGTTGACTAAGACGTCGCGCTAGGTGGCACGGGCTGGCCGGGTGGCAACATTTTCGTAAACCTCCCTTGGCATATGCATCTAATCTTGCGCCTAGGTATGCGGCATGTCAATCGCGCACCGATGAGACTTCAGTGTTGGTTGCGTTCAGTTGTGGAAACCACCGCCACTATAGTTAACCGATTTTTGAACGCCAACGGTTAGTCTTCGGTTGCGCGCCGCGGGATACGCTGGCGAGTGCGTTTGTCTTTAGTCGGCAGGCGGCAAGGACCACCATGAGATCGGCACTCAACTTCTTTTCCATGCTGGCCTTCGGGCTAATGGCGGCGGCGGGCCTCGTCGTCGGTACGCCCATTGCAAACGAAAGCTGGCCTGGCCTGGCCGCTAATCTTCCATCCTTCGATTTTCTGTCCGTTGCGGCTGGCCTATCCCTTGGGCTTCTAATCGGCCTGTTCAAACAAGTCTCATGGTCGGGGCTGTCTCGCCGTGCTTCGAATTGGGTGGGCTGGCATTTGCGCCGCCTAGCGCTGTTGACTATAGCGGCTTCAGTTGTCGCCACCATGCTGACCTACTGATCCCTTGCAGCAATCTCTAGTCAAATAAGAACGGCCCAGGATTGCTCCGGGGCCGCTTATCTTGATCGGCGATGCCGTCTGCCTGTTAGACAGAGTAGTAGAGATCAAACTCGATCGGATGCGGCGCCGTCTCGAAGGTTAAGTTCTCGTCCATGCGCAGTTCGATATACGCGTCGATCGTATCGTCAGTCATAACCCCGCCCATCTTTAAGAACGAGCGATCCTTATCGAGACTTTCGAGTGCTTCGCGTAGGCTGCCCGAAACAGTTGGGATGTTCGACAGTTCAGCAGGTGGCAGGTCATAGAGGTTCTTGTCCACCGCAGCACCCGGGTCGATCTTATTGGTAATGCCGTCGAGGCCAGCCATTAGCATCGCGGCAAAGGCGAAGTATGGGTTCGCTCCGGGATCCGGGAAGCGGACCTCCACACGTTTTGCTTTCGGATTGCTCGTGTGCGGGATGCGGCACGAAGCGGAGCGATTGCGCGCCGAGTATGCGAGCAGCACAGGCGCCTCGTAGCCCGGAACCAAGCGCTTGTAAGAATTGGTCGTTGGGTTGGTGAAAGCATTAAGTGCCTTGGCGTGCTTCAGGATGCCCCCAATGTAATAGAGACAGGTTTCCGACAAATCAGCATACTTGTTTCCGGCAAAAACCGGCGTGTCGCCGTTCCAGATCGACTGATGCACGTGCATGCCGGAGCCGTTATCGCCAAAAACGGGCTTAGGCATAAACGTTGCCGTTTTGCCGTAGGCTTGGGCCACCATATGCACGACGTATTTATAGACCTGTAAATGGTCACCCATGTGCACCATCGGGCCGAACTTGATGCCGAGTTCATGCTGCGCGGCACCGACTTCGTGGTGGTGTTTTTCAACTGTGACGCCCATCTCGGTCATCACCGATAGCATCTCGGAGCGAATGTCCTGGCAGCTATCAATAGGCGGGACTGGAAAGTAACCGCCTTTCGTCCGCGGGCGATGGCCCAAGTTGCCCATCTCGTATTCGGTGCCGCTGTTTGACGGCAACTCTGAAGAGTCGATCTTGAATCCCATGTTGTAGGGATCAGTAGAGAAGCGCACATCGTCGAAGATGAAGAACTCCGCTTCAGGCCCAAAGAATACTTTGTCGCCGACGCCTAGCGACTTCATGTACGCCTCAGCCTTCTTTGCTATGCCGCGGGGATCACGCTCGTAGAGCTGCCCCGTAGACGGCTCGAGAACGTCGCAAAAGATTGCGAGAGTTGTCTGCGCGAAGAAGGGGTCGAGATGCGCGGACTCGGGATCCGGCATCAGCATCATATCGGATGCCTCAATCCCCTTCCATCCGGCAATGGACGATCCGTCGAAGGCATACCCGTCGGCGAACGTCGCTTCATCGAAGCAGCTGGCATCTGCCGTAACGTGCTGCATCTTGCCTTTAGTGTCAGTGAACCGTAGGTCAACGAACTTGACGTCCTTGTCCTTGACCATTTTTAGCACATCGCTAGCGTTCTTCATGAGACTCCCCTGCTACTGGTTTCCCCTGCTTAGGGTGCGCTAACTACGGGCGCGCGCATGGTCTTGCATTGTTTTAGTTTTACCTAGATCGCATTCGCGCCAGTTTCGCCGGTACGAATTCGGATCGCATCGTCCACCCCTGAAATGAAAATCTTTCCGTCGCCGATGCGGCCCGTCTTTGCTGCCCTTTGGATCGCATCGACAGCCTTATCGAGCATTTCATCCTCAAGCACTACTTCGATCTTGACCTTGGGCAGGAAATCCACGACGTACTCGGCGCCGCGATAAAGCTCCGTATGCCCCTTCTGGCGACCGAACCCTTTGGCCTCCAGAACGGTAATGCCCTGCAGCCCGATTTCTTGCAGTGCCTCCTTAACCTCGTCGAGCTTGAACGGTTTTATGATTGCCTCGATCTTCTTCATTTATTCCTGGTCCTCCGATTTTCTGACATTTGTGCGAGGGCGGCCTGACCGGACAGCGTGAGAGTTAGCACGGCCCATGCCAATGGCGGAGCCAAATAATTACCCAATAAAAACAGGGTGTTGCGGAATATTCTGGTTCGCGGCTCATTGCTCGCCATTAGCTTCCTGCCCGAACATAAGGCATTTTGCCTGCTCAACGGGCAATTTCGCGAATAGGCAGAATTTGAGCGAGGACCATTGTGACTTTAGCGTAGCAATGTCCAGAGTTGTGTCCGCTTTTATCTGCAGCGGCATCAGGAGAGAACAGAATTGTCGGCAACGGAGTTACTCACGACCGAGCAAATGGGGCGCGCCGACCGTCTGGCGGTCAAGGCTGGCGTTGAAAGCCTTTTTCTAATGGAGAATGCCGGTCGTGCGGTCGCCAACGAAGCGCAGCAGATGATTGCCGGCGACGCGCGCGTCGCCATTCTATGCGGTCCAGGCAACAACGGCGGCGACGGGTTTGTGGCCGCGCGACATCTCCAGGCAGCCGGTATCCAGGCGCGTGTAGGGCTCTTGGGGCCTCTCAGCGCTCTGAAGGGGGATGCGGCCGTCATGGCGCAGCGATGGACTGGATCTGCCGATTCCTCGTCGGCCGCCCTGCTGGATGAAGCGGATCTGATTGTCGACGCGTTATTTGGCGCCGGGTTGGCGCGGCCCCTCGATGGTGAGGCGGCTTCAGCAGTTGAGGCTGTCAACGCGTCGGGCAAGCCAATCGTTGCGGTCGATGTGCCAAGCGGGCTCGATGGCACGACCGGGACGTTCACAGGCCCAGTAATTCGGGCGGACCGCACCGTGACTTTCTTCAGGCGCAAGCCAGGGCATCTCTTGCTGCCTGGAAGGGCGCTGTGCGGTAAGGTCACCGTCACCGATATTGGTATTCCAGCAGACGTCCTGACTGAAATTGCGCCACAGACGTGGGCCAATAGTTGCTCGATCTGGCTGGCGGCATTCCGATGGCCGCGCATTGATGGCAACAAATACGATCGCGGGCATGCGCTCGCGGTGTCTGGCGCCGCCGATGGCACTGGTGCGGCACGTATGGGCGCACGTGCTGCGCTGCGTGCAGGTGCAGGGCTGGTGACGGTTGCGAGCCCCTTCGACGCCTTAGAAACTAATGCCGCGCATCTGACAGCCATCATGCTCAAGCCGTTCAAGGGCCCGGCTGGACTTGCAGAAATCCTGGCAGATCATCGAAAGAATGCTGTTCTTATTGGTCCGGCAGTCGGCATAGGAGAGGAAACGCGGCAACTTGCCTATGAGGTTTTGAAGTGTGGTGCCGCTGCGGTCCTCGATGCGGACGTCATCACATCGTTTGCTGCGGATAGCCGTGACCTTTGGCAAGCGATTGCAGAACTTAAAGACAGGCCTGTTGTTTTCACGCCGCACGAAGGCGAATTCGAACGGCTGTTTCCCGACTTAGGCAACGGCTCCAAACTTGATCGTGCACGGTCAGCGGCGCAAAGAAGCGGCGCGGTGGTTTTGCTGAAAGGTGCGGACACGGTTGTCGCCGCCCCCGATGGTCGCGCAGCGATCAACGATAACGCCACGCCGTGGTTGGCAACCGCCGGGGCAGGCGACGTTCTTGCCGGAATTATTGCCGGCCTCTTGGCACAACGGATGCCGGCGTTCGAGGCCGCTTGTGCGGGTGCCTGGATGCACGGCAAGGCCGCGGACGCGATCGGGCCGGGGCTCATTGCTGAGGATTTGCCCGAACAGCTCCCGCAAGTCTTGAGCCATCTTCTTTGCAATGCAAACCCAGAAGACCGCCCCAAACCATGAAAAACTTAAAGGCCTCAGTGCAATGCAACTTTCATCGTCCCTGGGTCACAATCACCGCATATTGCCTTATGCTGGATTCGAAAAGCATCATTCAGCACCTTCGTCAGGCCTATACGAAAGGCATAAGAGGAACGATGGTTCAACGGATTGCTATAGCGGCTCTGCTTGCAATTATACCGCTGTCGAACGCGCTGGGCGCGAGCACGAGTTCGGCGCGCAGCGCTCAAGCTGCGGCTGCCGCGCTGGTACGTGGTGAGACGTCCAAAGCCGTTGCCCGCTACACTGAGGCCTTGAATGACACCAGCTTGACCAATGATCGCCGTGCCACGATCCTCAATGATCGCGCTGTCGCGTATGCCCGGCTGGGGCAGACTAAGCTTGCCATAGACGATTTCAACAGAGCAGTGAGGCTCTTTCCCGAGTATGCTGCCATTTACAACAACCGTGGCAGCTTGTTGCTGGCGCTGGAAAATCCGAACGAGGCAATCAAAGACTTCAACCGAGCGATCGCGCTCGCACCAGGTTATGCCGCTGCATTTAGTAACCGGGGTGGGGCGTACGCAAAGGCTGGCGACAATGATCAGGCCATGCAGGACTTTACTCGCGCCATCAAGCTCATGCCACGATCGGCGGCACCCCTTTCTGGGCGAGGACGGGTACACCTGGCTGTCGGCCGACCCTTTGCCGCCATTCGCGATTTCACACGTGCAGTAAATGCGGATGCGCGTTTTGCGGCTGCCTATCGCAATAGGGCGGAAGCAAAGCTTGATATCGATCAACAGCAAGACGCCATCGAGGATCTTTCTCGCGCTATTGCTTTCGATGTCAACAATGCCGAGCTCTACCTTTTGCGGGGGCAAGCTTATCTGGCGAAGGATAAAGTCGCGTCTGCGCTAAAGGATTTCTCACGTGCTGCCGAACTCAACCCAAGCATGGCCCGCGCCTATGCGGCACGTGGATTGGCAAACGGGTACCTTGGCGACTTCGAAAAGTCGTTCGCAGATCTAAATCGCGCGATTGAGCTAGATCCACGCTCAGGCCTAGCCTTTGCCTACCGGGCGGTTGTCTATAAGGAGAATGGACAGGCCGACGTCGGGCTCAGAGACGCGGAGACCGCGCTGAAGCTCGATCCCGAAGGTGCAGAAGCCCGTTGGGCCAGAGGCGAGATCGCAGAGGCGCAAGGGCGCATCGAGGAAGCGATCGCTGACTTCAAACAGGCACTTGTGGTCAAGCCGAGCCTCAAGCGCGCGGCCAACGGCTTGAAGCGCCTAGGTGCCGACCTTGGTAGTGAGGAAGACCGTTTGATTGACGGCCTAGGCCTTAGGGATTGGCAAGTGGTCGCGCGCGGGTCCCGATACTACGCTGTCAGCAAGCGGTACCGGCGCATACGAGTACCACTAGAGATGGCAGGTGAAGGACAGCCGCGCCTGCTCGAGTGGGAAGTTAAGCGCCGGCCTCTGTCAGGAATTGCATTGCTGCGTTTCAGTGCTGGTGTGGCGAGGGGGCCCAAAGGGCCAGAAAAAGTTGAGCAGGTTGCGATCCTCGATCTTCAAAAGAACAAAGTGATTGCGATCGAGCCCCACCGTCAGGGCAAAAAAGTTTCGACCTGGACGTGGCGAGGCGATCGCGTTGTCGTCGCGAGCGTAGATGGGGCGACGGACGAGTTTGTTCTGCGGACCGTCAGAGCGCGGGAGCGGCGGCGAAATACCTATGGCGGTGGATGGGGTGGTCCCTGGGCGCAGTACGACGCCCCGCCAGGGTCTTCTCGGCCTAAGCGTCGTCGCAAAAAGCCCAAAACGCTCTTCCAGTTCTTGTTTCAATAATTGAGCGCAATAATACCTTTAGCAATCCATTAGGCGGCGCCAGACGTAATTGTCTGTGCGCGGCGGCTGCTGTTCCACCGGCTAGTTCACCGGCTATGCGTCTGTGGTCTCCCCCCGACCCAGTCGAGATGGTGGCCGCCGCATGGCTTAAAGGAATGCATGTCCGACGCTCCCGTCATAGTTTGGTTCCGGCAAGACCTGCGCCTAGGCGACCATCGCGCACTCACCGCGGCGATCGAATCTGGCGCCCCAGTGTTGCCCGTCTATGTGCTCGATGACATCTCACCGGGGCGTTGGATGGCGGGGGCCGCATCGCGCTGGTGGCTACATAATAGCTTGGAGGCGTTGGAGCGTTCGCTTCAGAAAATTGGTGGCGCCCTTGTGCTGAGGCGTGGCGATGCACGCCAGGCGATCCCACAGCTTGTAGTCGAGGTTGGAGCGCGTGCCGTTTATTGTTCGCGTTGCTACGAGCCTTGGGCGTCACGTGTCGTGTCCACACTGCATGAGATTTTGGCCAAGGACGGAATTGCAGTAGAATGTTTTTCCGGTTCCCTACTTCATGATCCCGCGAAATTGAGCACGCGCGCTGGCGACCCCTACAAAGTCTATACGCCGTTCTGGCGGGCTCTTTCGCAAAGTTGCCAATCTACATCGCCACTTCCTGCACCCAGACGGTTGAAGCTGCCTGCCAATGTGCCGGCAAGCGATGGACTTGCGCACTGGCAGCTTTTGCCCACTCAGCCCGATTGGTCGGAAGGTCTGCGCAAGACATGGCAGCCTGGCGAAGCTAGTGCAGTGAGGCAGCTTTCGCATTTTCTTGAGGACGGCCTGGGACAATACGCAGAATTGCGCAATCGGCCCGACCTTAAAGGCACCTCGCGCCTCTCACCCCATTTGCACTTTGGCGAGGTGAGTGCGAATGCCTGCTGGCACGCGGCAAGCCTGCGAGGGGCTGCAGATCCCACGGCCGAACCTGGCGCGACGACTTTCCTCAAAGAGCTAGCGTGGCGTGAATTTTCCAACCATCTTCTCGTTCACTGGCCGGATCTTCCTGACGTTCCCTTTCGTAAGGAGTTTGCTGCGTTTCCCTGGCAAGCCGATAAAAAGCAACTCAAGGCTTGGCAACGTGGTTTAACCGGCTACCCCATCATCGATGCAGGCATGCACGAACTTTGGGCAACAGGATGGATGCACAATCGGGTGCGTATGATCGTCGGCTCGTTTCTGGTTAAGGATTTACTAATCCCCTGGCAGGAGGGCGAGGCTTGGTTCTGGGATACGCTTGTTGATGCTGACCTGGCCAACAATGCAGCAAGCTGGCAGTGGGTGACCGGGTCCGGCGCGGACGCGGCGCCATACTTCCGCATTTTTAATCCGCAATTGCAGGGTGAACGATTCGATCCGCAAGGAAATTACGTGCGCCGGTGGGTGCCGGAACTGGCGGGGATTTCTGCTCGAGACATTCACAAGCCCTGGAGGCACTCCGCCAATGCGTTGAATACGGAAAGGCACAAACCGAGAAATAGTTATCCTGCTCCGATCGTCGATCATCATCAGGCGCGAACGCGGGCGCTAGAGGCGTACAAGAGCTTAAAAAACATCACACAGCAATGAGAATGCGATCTCTTTATTGTGGCGTTGTAGGGGGTAACACAATCAACGCTGTAGTCGAATTCTGGTTACTAGAGCGTCGTAATTCGTTGAACTAAAATAGCACCGACGTTAAGATTCTATCAGACCCCTATCTTGTATGGTGGGGCCATCGATTGAGACCACAGCTGGGGTGGAGAGTAATCCTTATGAGCTTCTTGCGCGTTTTAGGTGCGGCATTCGCCGCCTGTTTTTTTGTGGCATCAGCGGTGGCAGAGTCATCTGTAGTGCTAGCTGCAACTGATTCTGCTGCTTCGGCATTGCAACCTTCAGCGTCCGAGTTGAAACCGCAGTCGACCGAGGTGTCGGTCTTCGCGCCCATCGAGGAAGAACCGGTTGAACTTAAGGGGCACCAAGCGGCTGACCGTGCCCTCATGGCAGCAGTTGAGATGGGGACGTCGGAGCAAATAGCGGATGTCGCGCCGCTGCAGCCTCCCGACCCAACATTGTTTGCAGACGTCAATCTCACGACGCAAAGACTGACGCTATCCGACAGGTCTGGGGTTCTTCACAAGTGGAAGATCTCGTCAGCAGGTGGCGGGTATGTGACGCCGGTTGGGGTGTACAAGCCCCAGTGGACCTCGCGCATGCACTATTCGAAGCAGTACTACAATTCACCCATGCCTTACTCGGTGTTCTTCCACAAAGGCTACGCGGTGCATGGGACCAGAGCGGTCGGGCGTCTTGGTAGACCAGCATCGCACGGCTGTGTGCGGTTGCGCACGTCAAACGCGAAGAAATTTTACAACGCAGTGAATAAGCACGGGAAGGGGCTGACCAAAATCACGGTCCGTGGCACGCCGCCACCTTCACCACGAGTGCGCGACCGCCGCCCGCGCCGCTATCAGGCGCCGCCGAGCTATCAGCCCTTTGGCTTCTTTTCTGCCTATAGCTATCAGCCTCCGCGCAAACGCAGGCGCCGCTACCGGCGTCGGCGCTACAGCAGCGGCTACTAGGTTTTTCGTGAGTGTTCAGCGCTGCCCTCAGGCGCGAGGGCAGCGCTGCCTCTCGGAATGAATTCAAAACGGGTTCCAAGTCGGCCGCGGAGTGAAACGGATATATCCGAGGTTCGCGCCAATCCGCAGTCCGAGGCCGGAGCGTATCGGCGCCATGATTATCTCTCCGCCCTTCAAGAACGTGATGCCGACCCCGCCGACGAAGTAGGCGGAGCCGTCGACGCCGGTAAATTGGCGATAGAGATCTGCAGGCCCATTCAAGCGATATATAAGAAACATTGTGCGCGACCCAGCAGCACCGAAATCCGTGCCGAGCGATGGCCCATGCCAGTAGATCTTCTGCTTGCCGCCTGATCGCATATAGAGCTTTCCGGAGCCATAGCGAACGCCGGCGAGAAACGCGCCGCCACCTTCTTTGCCGAGCACATAGGCAGTCGGTCGGCCAGATTTGCTGAAGGCATACTCGATGACGCTGGCAAGGCTGGTGGATATAGTGCCAAAGAAGCCACGCGTAATTTCGCGGATTTCGTCGATCGTATAGCCTTGCTGCGACTGTCCGACGGTTTGGGACTGTAGAGGAGGCAGTGGAGCAAGAGCCGTATCAACTTCAGTATTGGATTCCCGCTTGGTCTGCGTGCTCCAGGGCTCTAATTGGGTTTTTGCTTGGACCTTTGCCGGGGGAGCTTTAGCACGGACAGAGGGCGGTTCTGCCGTTGCGACTTTGGGCTTGGCAACATTCTTGTTTGGCGGGTTCCTTGCTGGTGGGCTTTGGGTGCGCGGACGAGTGGGCGTTAGCAACCTTTTATCGCCTGCGATTGCAGCATCGAGCTTGGCCAGCGTATAGGCCGACTTTGCTTTCATTACTGCGAGCAACTCCCGGCCCGCGGCATTGAGGTCGGCGAGCTGGGAACAATTGGGGGTCTGTTCTGAAGTCGGACGCCCGAACGTATCGATTTTGACGATCAGGTCCTCGGCCTTTGCGTCGTACTCGGCGGTACGCTTGTCGCGCACTCGCCCTAACGCTTTCTCCTCGTAGCCGGCATCTGCCCAGCCCTCCTTCTCCTTCAGCTGGCGCAGTCTGTCTTTGAGTTTGGGAAGGGCTTTAGCGTTGAAAGTTCTCAAGGCCGCGCCGGTTGAGTCGACCGCGGCCGCGAAGTCGGCGGCGGTGCATGTCGCCGCCAATGCCGAATTGTTGAGGAAAGTCCCAACGAGTGTGGCGAGGATCACTAAGCAAATTGACTTCGACACTGGGACGGCCTCGACCTGTTGCGGGCTGCACAACTCGTACGAGTTTGCCACACTCAGGGCCGAGAAGATGCGGCTGCGCCGCAATGCCTCATTGGTCGCCGCTGATCGTGCGCACCACGCTGGAGATTGGACGTTGGTTTCCCGCAGCGAAGCCCTTGACGTCCTTCTCGGTCAGCTTGTCATATTCGGCGAGCGTGACCACAGGCGCCTTGGCCGTCAGGTGTACAATCTTGTAGCCATTGGCTTTGAGCTTCTTCAATAGCTCCGGCATGGCTTTGGCCGTATTGGGTTGGATATCGTGCATGAGAAGGATGCCTTTACCCTTCTTGTCGAGGTTCGACATGATGTTCTTAATGAGCCGCTTAGGCCTCGGGCGCTTGAAGTCGAAGCTGTCCAAATCCGTCGAAAAGACAGCGATGTTGCGGCTGCCGAGATACTTGAGCAACTGGGGTGAATCCCTCAGGTACGGGAAGCGAAAGAAGGGCGCTACCGGAGCGCCGGCAGCACGACTAGTGATACTGACGGACTTCTCAATCTCGGCCTTTGCCTTTTCCATTGGCAACTTTGCAAGGTTTGGGTGCTTCACAGTGTGCATACCGACCGTGTGACCGTCTCTGACGATTTTGCGTACCATGTCGGGGTACCCACCTGCGAGCTGGCCTACCGTGAAAAATGTGGCCTTGACGCACTCAGCGGCGAGCGCCGCCAAGATGGTTCTGGTGTGCGTGGGAAGCGGGCCATCATCGAAGGTGAGCACGACCTCCTTCGGGTTCAGGAAGTCGTATGCCTTGTAGTGTTGAAAGCCAAAGCCGGGCCCCCCCGTGGTGTCGATCTCCACCACACGCGCTACGCCAAGCGCATTGTCGTTGTTCGGGCAAGACTGCTTCACAACTGGAGGTGACGACGGGCCCATTCCTGCCTGCGCGGGGTCTGGATACTCTGCCGGGCCGGCGTTGAGAGCGTGCGGGGCGCCAATGATTGCGGTGCCGATCAGAGCTGTAAACAATATTGCGCGCATCGTTGATCTCCGCGAGGTTGCCAGGTCAGGCTAATGCCTTGATTCTTATAACCCTTGATTCTTGTGAGATTGTGCGGAGTTTTGACCCTACAGCGCAAGCGCAATGGCCAATTCTTGAGCAATTTTGGCGGGCTGTGTGGCCTGCAGCCAAGTGGGAGAAGCTAATGGAGTGGCAGTTTTGCCCCGGCCTTGCTCCGAAAGCGTTGTGCATCCACGACCGCCCGGGAATGTGTGCCCTTACCTACGACTTCCCGGGTATCACGTGCCTCAACGCGAAACACGAGCGTGCGGCCTTTCACCTCCAATAGCTCCGCAGTGGCGGTGACCGTGAACCCGGGTGGCGTAGGCGCCATGTGCTCGATCTCTACGCGAGTGCCTAAGCTTTCCATCCCTTCGGGCAGAAATCGTTCTACGCAATCGACAGCGGCGGCCTCCATCAGTGCGATCATCATTGGGGTTGCCAGCACCGACGCGCGGCCGCTTCCCAGGCTCGCTGCCGTGTGTTCCTCACTGACCTGCATCGAGGCTGTGCCGACAAGGCCGGGCTGCAAGCGCTTGAGGTCGTGCATGGTGATCCTGGACGGTTCTGCAGTCGTGGTGGCTTATGAATACGGACGAACCTGCTGCCCGCACGCGCAAACGGCAAGATTTGGCATGGCTCTGATCTTAGCTACGAGCGCGGATAGAGGTATCCTAAGAAATGCCGTCGGCAAGCTTCTCCAGCGCTGGTAGGTCCTTAAGGCGAAGGCCGCTGGCCGCGCTTTCGATAAGGCCCTGGGACTCCAACTCGGCGAGTTCGCTTGCAAGAACGTCGAGGCTCATATTGAGATATCCGGCCACTACGCCACATTTCAGCGAGTCAGTAATGATGTCTGCGGCGCGCCCCTCATAACCATTGCACCGGGAAAGAGTGACGAACAGTGCTGCTATACGCTCGCTGGGCGGGGGTTCACTGGTATGGACGAGCGCGTCACGAAGCAAGGCGACTTCGCGGTCAACCGACGCGCCGACTTCAGCCTTTGCCTTCAGGGCCTCGTCGTTGACTGGCTCCGACGCGGCCAAAGGGAGGCAGCTTACGGAAGTTTGCGTTGTAGCTTGAGCGGTGGACACGTGACTGTCGTGGTAACCGAGTCCGACGAGATCGCCTGAAAAGGCGAATTCAAGGACATCCCGGCTACCGTCAGGCAAAGTCTTGTAAACGCAAAGGCCGCCGGCCTCGACACGGAAAGTACAAGTGCGTGGCTCGCCTTCTTGGAAAAGAATATCGCCAGCGGAAAGGGAGCGTGAATCTTGCCCCACCTTGGCTGCATCTAAAGGAGGAGCCTCTTTCGCCTCGATAGTTCTTGAGGCGGATTTAACAGTACGAAGATCAACCACATTAAACACGAAAGGCACCCGACGCTTACCAACTGACGTTCCAAATTATGTGGCGACCTCGCCACATTCAAGGGCATTCTTGTTTGCATTGTAATGTTGAGCTCAATAGACCAGATTTTTTTGACCGGATGAAATTGATCTGCAGTCGAATAATCAATGAGTTAAGCGGCTGAACCGGCCTTGCGTGGTCACTTGAAAATTGTTTCACGGGGTAACGAGCGCCCGCGGCGGGCAATACCGCAAACCTGGGTTTCTTGCCGCGCCAAATGCATGTGGACGCGGCCGGGCAGGGTGCCGCCGGTGTCGCGACACGAACCTTGCACCGGCGGCCCTCAGGTTCAGTTGCGCCGCTTGCAAGCGCGCACGCTGGCCTTGCACTCAGTCCCAAAAAGCCCGCCGTTTGCGCAGGATATCAGCTTGGCCTCGCCTTGAGGTTTGTAGCCACGCCCTTCCGATATGTTTACGGCGCCTTGCTTTGCCATGAGTGTCGCAACACTTTTGCTCACACCACTGCCAACCGCACCAAAAGTTTTGCAATCCTTGGCGTTTGAGGGCGACACCCCGAGGGCCCCAATCCCGGCGGCCACAACGGCCACTGCACAAAATTGCACTAAGCCAGTCATCTGAACCTCCTAAATGGCAATGCGCAAAAGCCGCCAATCGGCGAAAATGCCATAAGCTGCCCTCGCCCATTGGTTTCGGGCAAGGCGCTTGTGGCCGTGGCGAAGATGATTGCTGCAACAGTGTGTCCGGCAAGAGGCGCTGTGCTATCACGGCGCGAGGGATGGTCGGCCTTTAGCCGGCCAGAGGTGGCCTGGTCATCTCAAAGCTGGCCAGGCCCGTTCCCATTGCCTAGAAGCCGGCTTATTCCTCGCTCATCTTGTCCAATGCTTGCGCTTCAGAACGGGGAAATCCAGTGGACGATAGGAACCGTGTACTCCTAATCAATGCAGATACTGTCCTGAAGGGCGAGATCAGCAATGGCGGCCGCATAGAGATCTGCGGATATGTCGAGGGCAATATCGTTGGTGACGATCTCGTTATTCAACCGGGTGGCCGCTGTCATGGGACGATTAACGTCCAGAGCGCCGAGATTTACGGCACGCTGCAGGGCGACATTGCCGTTCGCCATCTTATGAACGTGCGCAGCACGGGCTGCGTTACCGGTAAAGTTCAGTATGGTCGTCTTGCCATGGAGCTTGGTGGAGACTTGAGCGCGGAGTTACGCAACGTTCCCCCCACGATCGGTGGGGATCTCGACCTTGCTGTTGCTAAGGGCCGCTCAGTGCGCCTCACCCTTCAAGACCTCAATGCACTTGACCCCGACGATGAAGCGCACGAACTCACGTTCACGGTTTCCGGTGCGCGCAACGGGCGGGTCGCGTTATCCGACGAGCCGGACAGATCGGTCGAGACCTTCACGCAGGCTGACCTGGAACGCGGCAGCGTGATGTTCCTGCACGACGGGACGGATACGTTGAGTGCAAGCTTCGACGTGGTGGTTGCCGACAAGGCGGGTGCCACTTCGGGCGCAGCGCAAACTGTGAAGGTGGCGGTGCGCGGGCACGCTTAGCGTTGGCCGTTTTTTGCCTAGGTCAAAAAGAGCGGGTAGCCCAATGCAAAGATCACCCGCGTCTCCGGGCTCCCATCGCCCGCAAGAATAACGCTGTCCCGAAGCCCCATGCGCCATTGAGCAAGCATCCGATTGCGAACGCAGGCCAGAGCATCGGTATGGCTTGCTCTTTGAGATGCGGTACCACGAAGAATGCAACGAGTGTTAGCGCGATTGCGCCGACGACAATCCAAGCAATCCAATAGTTGGTGCCGCGCAAGTGTCCTAATGCGAGATTGAGCGCTACACCCCAAAGCCCTCCCCAGAATGCAAGAGAAATCACCTTTGGCACGCCAAACGGTGGGACAGGGTCTAAAGGCCAGGCCGATTGACCGGGTGGGATGATGTCTGCCTGATTGAGAAGAAACCAGATCCCCTGATGGAAGACCAGCGTTGCGGCAAAGCCAGCAATGAAGCCGAGCCCAATGAGGCGAAAAGGCGAAGTTGTTGGCACAGGTTCTCCTGTTTTGGTGGTGTGCGGCGCGCGCGACGAAGCTCCCAAGTTACTCCGTTGATGCCGGTCTGTCACACTTTTGGCCCTGGGTCTAAGCCTCGGCTTGCGATGCCGAGGTCCGATAAGCGTGCGTGATTGTGAGTAGCGGCAAGCTATCCGAAGTTTCGTATGGCACGCGTACGATGGCAGCATATAGTTATGGCTCGGGGCAGGAGGACGCGTACTGAGAGACCGGCGGCGGCCAGAATCAGCATGTTGGTGGCCATGATCCCAGTATCGGTTTGCACGGACACGATTTGGGACGTGGAGAATGCTTGTGCCAACGCACGCGCCGGCGGCACCGTCAGTTCGTTGATGCGGAGCTGCTGATCGTAGGGGTTGCCGAAGTGGGTCGCGGAGCGCGTACTGCAAGCGTATCAGGCATGGCGCCAACAGCGGCTGGTATCGTTCAAACCGCCGCTGGCGCCGGTGAAGCGATCACCGCGGAGCATCACTTAAGTTCGCAAAGACCAAAGAGGACATCATGGCCGACCCTGAAACACTCGCCGAACTTGACCAGCGCATTGCCATCGTGCGCGGCAACCTTCGTGAACTCGTTGAGCAGGCGGCGGCCTATTCGGGCGCAGCGGATGAGGCTCGGACTGCGGACCGCATCGCCGATCAGGAAGCCAAGCTTGCCGCACTTCTGAAAGAGCGCGAGGCGCTGGCGAAATAGCGCATCTGCGCTTCACTATGGGAGCTGCGTCGAAAATGCAAAAATCAGGACTGCGGCGAGTGAGTTCCATTGATCTTTCTTCATTGCTAGATAGTGGGGCAATTCAAACCCACGCGCGCATGGAGCTCCCCAATGCCTGAATCCAAAGACGTCAAAGAAGCCCTCGAGCGCCTCGCTCTTGAGGACGCCGAGCTGGGCGGCCTGGCCCTCGCCACGGGCGTCATCCTCACCCAGCTCTTGCAGAAGATCTGTTTGAGCGAGCTCAACCCGCATGGGGCAGCCACGAAGATTATAACCAATGCGGAGAATGCCATTGACGGTTTCAATCCAGAGGAAGCCGGGCCGCATTATGCCGTCATGAAGGCGCGCGCGCTGCAGGCGGTGAAGCAGTATGAGAAGCAACTCCGCTCCGTACTGCCGATCTGACGACGACGCCGTTCGCCCGATCGCGTCCGCTTTGTGTCGCGCGCTTACGTTACTCCGCAGCCAGCGGCGGACGCTGCGCGCGCCCTACTTGAATAGCGAGGTGAGAGAGAACGATGAGCCGGCAACGACGGGAGGGGCTTCGGCAATCTGCGGATAGGGCTCATCCAAATAGGCGTTGACGCCCGTGGCGCGCCCTTCCTTGATCAACGAGGCGACATAGGCCCAGCCCTTCGGCTCCAGTCCGATACATGCTTCGGACATTTCCCCCTTCAAGCGCATATGGATGGCGATATTTCCACGCTTCCTTATGGTCGCCGTTTGCGCAGCCGTATAGCGGTCTTTGTTCCAAAGTTTTCTCAAGTAAATGCCGGCAACGTTGCGTTTCGTTATCGGCCCCCAGTTGATCCGGTGTTTCTTGTTTCGCGAGAAGGAATACTCTCCTGGTGGCAGGGAGCCGACGCCTTTCGACGCAATACAATCGGGATCGGGATTGTTTCGGCAGACGTCTCTGCCGGAGATCGCCCAGGCGATCGTTTTGCCGCTGACCTTCGGGTCGCCGGCCACGACAAAAAGGCGACCGGTACTGATCGCGTAGCCTAGGCGGAATGAGCCTACCGAAGCAGGTACCTTTTGTACGACATCCTTGAAGGGTTTGCAGATCTCGCCGCCCGTCAGCTTTCTCTTATAGCCGTTGATGCGAACGGTGACATAGTCGACGTTGCGCGCGCAGTCCCACTGCGGCAGTATCTTCTTGTCTTTGAGAGCAATGGCCGGCACAGGAGTTTTGGGCGCCGGTTTAGGCCGTCGTTTGGGAGCGGCCTTTTTCTTGGACTTTTTCTGGACCGAGAGCGTGGTTTCCCAGGGTGTCGGCGCGGTTTGTGGCTGGCCGCGGAGCAGCTCGCACTCTTGCGACAGCTTGGGCGGCTGGATCTGCTTGACGGCGAGCTGCCGTGCAGCAGCGCTGCTGGCGCCATGCTCGACATAAACTTTTATGAGCGCCTGCTGAACCTCGACCTGCTCCGGCGAAAGCTCGAAGATGCAGTCTTCATAGATTTGGTCGCCGACCTTGCTGAAGATATCGGCAATCTTTGCCGCGGCTTCTGCCGTTCCTGCGCCGGTGCCTTTCGATTGTTGCGCCAGGCAAGTGCCCGAAGGCAGCAACAGGAGGCTCGCCAGCGCTGTGAGCACCGTCCTGCGGAATCCATCCATACGCGCTCCTCCAGGCAGCGGGGCCCTAACCGTGGTTCCACGATACCCGCTATTGGGATTTTTACGGCAAGAGTCGGGGCAAGAGAAAGGCCGGCGCCTGACAGGCGCTGCCGCCATTCTGCGCTGCATACTTCGAAATAACCCGCAATATTACGGCGACTTGCAAAGCCTAGGCTTTGCACGTGTTTATGGCAGCGCCGATCAGCGAAGCAGGGCAGTTTCCGATCTGCCTACTTAGCAATTCTCACCTCGAAGGTGCGCGTGGCCGTCTCGCCGCTCGCCAGCCTGGCCGCGATCGAAAAGCGGTCCGTACCGTCTTGTCCTGCCCGCGCCGTATAGTAGATGCCCGTTCCTTTCGTCTTCGTGCCAATGCAGGTGCCCTTCGCCGAAGACTGGATGGTCGTCTCCTGGTCCGGCACGAACGACACATCTCCTTTTGCCGGCGGTTCGGTGATCGTGATCTGCGGTGCTGCGATCGGCTCGCATTTGTTTCCAACACCGGCAAAGATGAAGACGCGCGCGCGCCGGCCGGGAACGACCGGCGTCGAGCGCACCGCCGCATCGGCGGCATTGCCGGGTAATGACGCGCTCTCGACTTGCGACCCGCCGCTTGAGCAGCCCGCCAGACCTGCAAGGACCAGCGTGAGGACAGCGGCGGGAACTCGACGTGTGCGAGGTGCGAAAGCCTGCGTCCTAAGCGTTGGCCGGTGGAAGCTCATGAGGTCCTGTCGTTCGCTCGAAAGCAGGGATCAGTTCGCGGCGCGGAGCTTCTCCTCAGCTGTGATCTCGTCGTACTTGGCTTGCGCGCGCGCGAAGATGCGGTTGTAAAGCCACATGGCATCGAGGATCTCGCGGAAGGTCGCGGACTTTTTCGCGCGGTCCGTCTTGCCGAACGTGAAAATGGAGTTGTTGCGCAAATAGCCCATGATCCGCGCGCTCGAAATGCGATAGCTCTCGAAGTCGCCCGACCTGAGCGCCTTGCGTGTCGGCGTGGGGATGAGCTGGATAAGCTGGAAAAACTTCATTTGATCCATCTCGTCGGGGAGCATCGTCATGATCTTGGGAAGCTGCGCAAAGAGATCTGCGTGCGCGTTCATCAGGCCGTTGCGCACCGCGACCCAGTGATTGTAGCGCTGGTCGATGCGCTTGGCGCGCGCCTCCTCTTTGGCGTCGCGGGCGGTCAGCGCAGGATCAAGCGCCGCGACTTTCGGTTTGATCTTCGCCCACTTTCTGCGGCCGTTGCGGTTTTCGCGCACACCCGTTTGCAGGCTGCCCTTATACTTCTTGGAACGCGTATTGCCGATGTTCTGTTTGCCGCCCGTCTCGGCGAAAAATATGCCGAGGCTGATGCGACCCGCCGCTTGCGCCGTCTCAGCATCGAGACCCGTGGCGCGCGCGATGACCGTGCCGATATCGAAGACATCCTTGAAGGGTGTCTTTGAGGCTTGCGCGAAGGCGGGCGGTTTCTCCAGGCTGCTGAAGAGCGAACCGTACTGCTCGATCAGCGGCTCGATGTCGGCATCGAAGTAGGTTGGTGGAATGCCGTACTTGTTGGGCCGGCCGATGCGCTCCGGCAGCACGTCGGTGAGATCCTTATACGTGCTCATCACGTTAAGGCGGGCGAGGTAGACCTCTTGCCCCGGCCGACCCGGCAGCTTCTTCTTGGCCGCGATCTGCGCGCGCCGCTTGGCGAGGATCACCTTGAATTTGGCAAGCGCCTTGTCGTACGCGGCGATCGCTTGCGCCTGCTCTTTGGTGAGCGCGGCTTGTTGTTCGGCGTGTGCCGGCGCCAGCAACAGACCGCTCATCAAGGCGGCGGCGGCGATTCCGCGAAATCCAACCATCGGTGCTCCTTTTTGGACGTGACGCCCCAAGGACGGGTTAATGACAGCCGAATTCGGGATTCGTAGGGCAGGAGGAGGGCAGGCTCACTCCGCCGCGACGAGGAGCCTGAGACTAAGAGCTGCTGTGTGCATCGTACGCTCATCAGCACGCCGCAAAATCTTACGGTGCCGCGCCGCTTTAGCGGGCTCGGGCAGCGGCGGCGTTGCGCTCGCGTTTCGCCGCTTTTGCGGCGCGTTTTCTAGCGTTCTCCGCTTTGCGCTGCTTGGCTTGGATTCTCTTGCGGCGCAAATCCGTCATCTTGGGCATGGCCGTTTCTCCGTTGGGCGCCTGTAATACCGATCGCCTGAATACTAGAAATGGCGCGCGGCACGCAAGCGCCGAGTAAGAAGCAGCTGGCCTACTCCGCCGCTTGCCGCTTGCGCCCATTGCGATTGGCCGACGCCTTCGCCCGCCTCCCCAACAACGCCTTCAAATATTGCCCCGTGTAGCTTTCTTTGACCTTGGCAACGTCCTCGGGCGTTCCCGCCGCCACGATGCGCCCGCCGCCGTCGCCGCCTTCGGGGCCCAGATCGATAATCCAGTCGGCGGTCTTGATGACTTCCAGATTGTGCTCAATGACAACGACGGTGTTGCCGGCGTCCGCCAGCTCGTGCAGCACCTCCAGTAGCTTCGCCACGTCGTGGAAGTGCAGTCCCGTCGTCGGCTCGTCGAGGATGTAGAGCGTGCGCCCGGTCGCGCGCCGTGACAACTCCTTCGACAGCTTAATGCGTTGCGCTTCACCGCCCGACAACGTCGTTGCCTGCTGGCCGATGTGGATGTAGCCGAGCCCCACGCGCGCCAAGGTCTCGAGTTTGTCGCGGATCGACGGCACCGCCTTGAAAAACACCGCACCCTCCTCGACCGTCATGTCGAGGATATCGGCGATCGACTTATCCTTGAATTTCACCTCCAGGGTTTCGCGGTTGTAGCGCTTGCCCTTGCATTCATCGCAGGTGACGTAGACGTCGGGCAGAAAGTGCATCTCGATCTTGATGACGCCGTCGCCCTGGCAGGCCTCGCAGCGGCCGCCCTTGACATTGAAAGAAAAGCGGCCTGGCGCATAGCCGCGCGCCTTCGCCTCCGGCAATCCAGCAAACCACTCGCGAATGGGCGTGAAGGCGCCGGTATAGGTGGCCGGGTTGGAACGTGGCGTGCGCCCGATCGGCGATTGGTCGATGTCGATGACCTTGTCGAGGTTATCGAGCCCCTCGATGCGGTCATGCTCGCCCGGGTGCAGGCGTGCATTGTTCAGTTTGCGCGCAACCGCTGCATAGATCGTGTCGACCAAGAGTGTTGACTTGCCGCCACCCGATACGCCGGTGACACAGGTGAAGAGCCCAAGTGGGATTTCCGCTTTAACGTTCTTTAAGTTGTTTTCGCGCGCACCAATGACTTTCAGCGACTTGCCCTTCTTGGGCCCGCGGCGCTGTTTGGGCAGCGGGATTTGCCGTGCGCCTGATAGATACTGGCCGGTGAGGCTTTCGGGCGTCGCCATGATGTGCCCAGGCGTGCCTTGTGCCACGATCGACCCGCCGTGGATGCCGGCGCCGGGTCCGATGTCGACAACGTGATCGGCTTCCAGGATCGCATCCTCATCGTGCTCGACGACGATAACGGTGTTGCCGATGTCGCGCAGATGCTTGAGCGTGACGAGGAGCCGCGCGTTGTCACGCTGATGCAACCCAATCGAGGGTTCATCAAGCACGTAAAGCACGCCGGTAAGGCCGGAGCCGATCTGGGATGCCAATCTGATGCGCTGGCTCTCGCCGCCGGACAGTGTGCCCGATGAGCGCGACAGCGTCAGGTATTCCAAGCCTACGTCGTTGAGGAACTGCAAGCGCTCACGGACCTCTTTCAAGATGCGCGTTGCGATGGCGGCCTGTTTCTTCGAGAACGTTTTAGGAAGTTCAGCAAACCATACATTCGCCGCCTTGATGGAAAGATCGCACACCTCGCCGATGTGTTGACCACCAATCTTCACGACCAGCGCTTGGGGCTTTAGACGGTAACCGTCGCACGCTTCGCAAGGATGCGAACCTTGATAGCGTGACAACTCTTCGCGCACCCAATCGGAATCCGTCTCGCGCCAGCGACGCTCGATGTTGCCGATGACGCCCTCGAAAGGCTTGCGAGTCTTGTAGTTGCGAGTGCCGTCCCAGTAGGTGAATGTGATCTCCTCATCGCCCGAGCCGTAGAGTAGGGCGAGCTGCACGTGCTTGGGCAGCATCTCCCACGGCGCGGACATCGACACCTTGTAGTACTTGGCGAGGCTTTCCAGCGTCTGTTCGTAATAGGGAGAGGACGCACCGGTGCGTGCCCAGGGATAAATAGCGCCTTCCGACAAGCTGAGGGAAGGATCAGGCACGACAAGGTCGGGCTCAAATTGCAATTCGGTGCCGAGGCCATCGCAGGTCGGGCACGCACCAGCCGGCGCGTTAAACGAGAATAGCCGCGGTTCAATCTCATCAATGGTGAAGCCGGAGATGGGGCAGGCAAAACGCGCAGAAAAGACGACGCGCTCGTGCGTCTCGTTCTTTGATTTATTGGCGCCTTTAGCTTGCGCCTTAGGCAGTGGCTTGTCGGCGAGTTCGGCTACTACGATGCCATCGGATAACCCGAGCGCGGTCTCAAAACTGTCGGCCAACCGTGTGGCGATATCGCCGCGTACGACAAGGCGATCCACCACCACGTCGATGTCGTGCTTGTATTTTTTGTCGAGCTTGGGCGCGTCCGCGATCTCGGTGAAGGTGCCGTCGACCTTGACGCGCTGGAAACCCTTTCTCTGAAATTCGGCGAGCTCTTTTTTGAACTCGCCCTTTCGCCCGCGCGCTATTGGCGCGAGCAGATAAAGCCGCGTGCCTTGGGGCAGCTCCATCACGCGGTCGACCATCTGACTTACCGTCTGACTTTCGATGGGCAGCCCGGTAGCCGGAGAGTAGGGCACGCCGACGCGCGCAAACAACAGGCGAAGGTAGTCATAGATTTCGGTAACGGTCCCCACGGTGGAGCGCGGGTTCTTGGACGTCGTCTTCTGCTCGATCGAGATGGCTGGGGACAGGCCGTCGATATGGTCGACGTCCGGCTTTTGCATCATCTGCAGGAACTGGCGGGCGTATGCCGACAGACTCTCCACATAGCGCCGCTGGCCTTCGGCGTAGATGGTATCGAAGGCGAGAGAGGACTTGCCCGAGCCGGAGAGGCCGGTGAACACCACGAGGGCATCGCGTGGGATCTCCAGATCGACATCCTTCAGATTGTGCTCGCGCGCCCCGCGGACGTGAATGGTCTTGGACAACTCGGCCGCGGCTTGGGGCTTGCGTCTGGGCTTTTGCATGACGTGTTAGGTAGCGAAGGAGGGGGCCGGCGGCAATGGACACGAGCGCGCGCTAATGGTCTCGCCCAAAGAATACTGTGGCGGCCCGGATTTCCGGGCGATTTTGGGGGCAAAAGTGCTGCCAGCGACTTTGTGCGAGCGGTCCTTGCCCGTTTTAGGCAGCGTTGGGTTTCGACCCTTCGAATTTGGGATAGTACTGACCCATCATGCGATCTCCATAGGCGACGAGGTTGGCGCGCCGTTCGACCGTCGAGCGGGTTGGCGTATTGAAGGTGCGACTGAGAAAACCAGCCACGAAGGGAAATATGGCGGCGTCGGCTCCGCACACACGCTGGCCCATCAAGTAGGGCTTGTCTCCGAGAAAGTCGGCAAGCGAGGCGATGGTGCGCTCCGCCAGTTGGGCCAGTTCGCCTTCGCTGTGCCGGCCGAGGCCTTGCCCCCAAAGGTTGCGGCGCATCTGGCGCCGGATCATCGTCACCACCATCCGGCGGACGGGCGCTGGGACGGCGTCAAAGAACTTGCGCGGACCTGCTTCGAAGTTGGCGTCGTCCAACCATCGCTCGTAGATCATCCACCAGTAGAGGTGATCCTCGCACATTTTTTCAAAAGCCCACGCCACACCGCGTTCCGCCGGCGAGAGGCCCTCGTCGAAATCAACATGGTATTTTGTTTCCAGGTGGAAGCGAACGAAAGTGGAGTCACAAACAATCGTGCCGTCATCGTCGATGTAAGGGAGCTTGCCCTTAGGCGCCCTTTTGAAGCCGGTCGTATCAGTGCGGTAGGCCAGTTCTGCCATCTTCAGCAGAATTTCTGCCTTCAAGACGAAGGGGCTTGGGTCCGGAAGACCAAAATAGGGACCGAAAGTATAGAGCGTAATCATCGAATCACCTGTCATAAAATTTGATGTGCCATGCTCATAATCACATATGACATGCGGAATGCGCGCGCGCCTATTGAGAGTTCGCGCGCCGGCGCAAGACTGCTGACATGCTGCGCGCGGTTGTCACAAACTTCGTGCGAGCCGATGGGCCGGAACAATATTTCATCGGCGCACAATTTCCAGCTAAGATGGTTCAAACCAACAGCGGGGCGTGCTTGTCATGACAGTTCTCAAGTGGCTGTTGATTGCATTTGGCGTGTTGTTGCTCGTGTTTGTCGCCACCATCGCCGGCGGGCTTTATTGGGCCAGCACGGTTGAGAGCGTGAAGCTAACGACGGTGGACCTGGAAGTCGGCGGGACATATCCGGTTGAGGAACGCCGGGCACTGCTTGATTCCTGCCAGAAAAGTGCCGAAGCGCCCGCGTCCGATAAGGACGCCTGCACCTGCATCGCCGACAAGGCTGGAACCGAGTTTTCTCGCTTCGAGCGTCTGGCACTTACGGTAGGCTTCGAAGGCAGTCCGACCAAGATCATTGCCCTAACGAAGGGCCTGATCGAGAGCGGTATTCCGGAGACAAAAGCCGAGGAGATGCAGGCTAACTCCAATCAACGCATTGAAGGCTTGATGGAAACGTGCGGTCTCGTGAAATGACGGAGGCTGCGCGCGGCCCTAGCCAGGCGATTTCGACAACGTGCTGTATCGCGGGCGGTGGGCCGGGCGGCGTGATGCTTGGGCTATTGCTGGCACGCGCCGGTGTCGAGGTAGTGGTGCTGGAAAAGCACGCCGACTTCTTGCGCGATTTCCGCGGCGACACGATCCATCCGTCGACGTTGAAGGTGATGGAGGAGCTGGGTCTGCTCGAGGAGCTGCTATCGCGACCGCACAATAAAATCCGGCGTCTGCAAGTGACGGTGGGTCGGACGACACTCACGGTGGCAAACTTTTTCTTCCTGCCAGACCACCGAGCATTCGTTGCCATGATGCCGCAATGGCACTTTCTCGACTTTCTCGCCGGCCATGCGCGCCGCTATCCCAACTTTCAACTCCTCATGCAGGCGGATGTGACTGATATCATTGAAGAGGGAGGGCGCGTGGCAGGCGTTCGCGCAACAACGCCTGAGGGCCCGCTTAAGGTTACGGCCGATCTTGTTGTTGGGGCTGACGGACGGCATTCGACCGTGCGCCAAAAAGCAGGCCTTAAGATTGAGGACATTGGTGCGCCAATCGATGTCTTTTGGATGCGCATTTCTCGAGCGCCCGGGGACCCCGGCTCGGGCGGCCGCGTTGATGCAGGCAGCTTCTTTGCAATGCTCGACCGGGGTGACTACTGGCAGCTTGCTTACGTCATTCCCAAGGGCGCTGCAGAGCCGATCCGCGCGGCGGGCCTGCCGGCGTTTCGGGAAATCATTGCCAATGCTCTGCCGTTTCTGACTAGCCGCGTTAGCGAACTCAAGACGTGGGACGACGTTCAGCTGCTTGCGGTGCGTGTTGACCGTCTGCGCAAATGGTGCCGGCCGGGTCTTCTGTGTATTGGCGACGCGGCCCATGCAATGTCGCCCATCGGCGGGGTGGGCATAAATCTAGCGGTCCAGGACGCGGTGGCCGCGGCCAATTTGCTGTGGAGGCTTTTGGAAGACAGGGCTCTAACTGAAGACGACCTAGCGCGAGTGCAAAGGCGACGCGAATTCCCCATGCGTGTGACGCAACGCTTTCAGGTTCTGGCGCAAAACCGTATCATCCAGCCCGTTCTCTCCGCTACAGCGCCAACTTTGTCGCCACCCTGGGCATTGAGGCTACTCGACCAAATCACCTGGTTGCAGCAAATCCCCGCCCGGTTCATTGGCATTGGCGTGCGGCCTGAGCACGTGTGTTCGCCGGACACCCACCCGTACCACCACGAGCCTGAGAAAGTCTCTGAAGCGTGATAACGTATTAAGGTCCGTGGTCGGTGAGTGCTACGAATTCTGGGTCCTCTTGGGCCCTGCGCTCAAAGCTCAGAAAGTCGTAGTATCCGCAGCGGCCGCCACCTGGAAAAGACCGGCACACACTGGGTCGGGCGGCGTAGATCGTGCATTGGCGCTTTTCCGTGTCGAAGAACCGGCAAATCCGACCAAAGATCGTATCCTTCTTGCGTCGCATGGCATACTTGCGCCCGTTCTCCTCTTTGGTGAAGGCGCGTCGGGCATCTTCGAAGGATAGCCCATGATGTTTGGCAAGCCTCTCCACGTCGCGCTTGTCGAGCGCGATCAGAGGATAGGAGCAGCAGTAGCCGGGGCACTTACTGCAATTGTATTGAGGTGCGCTCACGCGAAATGGTCTCCAATAGTTGAGTGTACCGTCGACTGACGTTGCGACGTGACAACAAGTGAAGCCTTATTTTACTCATGCAATGTTCCGAGGAGAAAGAGCAAGGGGACTAGTGGCAGCTAAGCACAGTTGAATACGGGTAAGGCCACAATTTCTCCGCTAACGTCTGGCGCTGTTCGCAGTATGTGCTGGCGGGGGCGTACCTGAATGGTGGATTCGACGCAAGTTGCACCGGAATCGGAAACTCCGGTCAACCCATACAGCCTGCTCGAGGCGGTGAACCGGTCGAGCGATAAGGCACAAACAGGGTGGCTCATCTTCCTCGCCATCATGGCCTATGTCATGGTTGCGGTTGCCGGCGTGACGCATGAGGCGCTGCTGCTGGAAACACCTGTGCAGCTACCGATCCTTCAGGTCAACATCCAGCTCAAACAGTTTTTCCAGTTTGCCCCAATCGTAATTGTGCTGTTCCACATAGGTATCTTAGCGCAGCTTGTCCTTCTGGCGAGGAAGACGCTAGAATTTGATCACGCCATTCAGCTTCTGGAAGCGACCAAAAAGCGTACTCATCCTCTGCGCCTGGAGCTGCATAATTTTTTCTTCGTTCAGGGAATCGCCGGACCGCAACGCAGCCGCGTCATGAGCACGTTTCTGCACTTGATGACCTGGCTCACGGTGGTGATAATTCCTGTGATTCTGCTGCTCTATATACAAGTCGTGTTCTTGCCCTATCATGATGTGACGACTACCTGGATCAACCGTATCGCGCTCGTTTCCGACATTGGTTTGCTAATCCTTATCGGCGTCTTTTTGATGCGGCCGGAGACCTCCTTCTTCCAGGCGTTCTGGCGCACGACCGCAACCCACCCTTTGAGCACCATCATCACCACCTTGGTATTGGCGTTGGTGGCTTATTTGTCGTTTTTCGCGGCGACCGTGCCGGGCGAGACGCTCGATAAGACGGGACGGGATTTGCTGGTTTGGGCAGGCGACGAGAAGGGTGCGCGGGCTGATGGCGGTTTCGCGCTACCGTTTCTTTCGGGCCGGGCATCTGATGAGAGTTTGTTCGGAGTTTTTCATCGTAATTTAGTCGTCGTCGATGCCGACCTCGTTGATGAGTCCGATCTTGACGAAAACGATAAGACGCTCAAGCTCCGCGGCCGTGATCTTCGCAACGCAAAGCTTGACCGTTCCGATCTGCAAGGTGCCGATCTGACAGGTGCACACCTCGACGGGGCAAGCCTCGTAGGTGTCAATTTGAAAAACGCTTGGATGACCTGTTCGGACCTTGATCTACTGTTCTTGAGTAATGACCGTGTCGCCGCCAGGTGTGCCTCTGCGCGTAACGCTAACTTCAAAGGCGCGCGATTGGGCGGAGCGCACATGTCTGGAATCGATATGCAGGGCGCGAAGCTTGAAGAGGCACGATTAGAGGGAGCGGACCTCTCCGGCTCTTCTCTCATTGGTGCAAGCTTGTCTAATGCGCGCTTGGAGAAAGCTGATCTGACGGGTGGCATGCAAGCACAGGGCGCGAACTTCCTCAATGCCACGCTACGCGGCGCGGATCTAAACGGTGCACAGCTGCAAAACGCCGATCTCTCCAGTGCAGCGCTGCAGGGCGCCCTGCTCAATTTTGCAAATCTGCAGGGCGCCCAGTTGCAAAATGCGGATCTTGCTGCGGCGAGCTTGCGACGGGCCAAACTCCAGGGGGCCGACATGACGGATATGGCCTTGGTCGGTGCGGACCTGCGCGGTGCAAGCATCTGGAGCACCGTGCCGCCCGCGTGGGATACGAGCGGCCTGGCCGATCTTTCTGAGCTGACGATCGAGCCCTTGGGCGATGATGAGAAATTGATACTCAAGGACGCCATCGATGAAATTGCAGACAAGGAAGTACGCAACCGTGCGCGCGAGAAGACGGCGCCACTGCTCGATGATCGTGAAAGCATCAAGTGGAAGGGCAGCGCCAATGAGCTGCACTGGCAAAGCTGGGTCGGTATGTCGCCGCCGCCGCCCGCTGATACCTACCAGGCTGATCTGACCAACTATTTGACTGGGCTGATGTGCAGCGCGCGTTGGAGTGACGGGTCCGTCGCAATGGGTATCGCGCAGCGGGCGATGGAGCTGCAGTTTCGCGGAGATGTTGTGGCGGTCTATGACGGGCTGCGGAGCTCGAATTGCCCGGCTTCCAAGACGACACCCGCACCGGTGGTCCGCGCGCTGGCAGATAAGGCCGAACAGCAACGGGGCCAGTAATCCAAGTGTTTTGTGGTCGTTAAGCGCGTCTAACCCAAATGCCCCTTGCCAGCGACATCGCCAGGCCTTAGTTAAGGAACATATGTAGAACATTCGGTCCGTTTAGGCTGGAGATCCATTGCCTCTCCGGTGGTTGCTGGAAAGACGTGGACAAGCTCGCTGCTGGCGAAGGCTGTACGGCTTCATCGGATTAGGGTGGGTGGTTGAGACGACACGAGGCGGCGGGTTGTTTGGGTTGAGATGCCGAAGTCGCCCTTAAGAGCAGTTCTCACGGCGTGCCGATCAGGAATTGGGCCGCCCTTAGATGAAAGAATAAGGAGTGCAACGCATGGCCGGTTCTGTGAACAAGGTGATCCTAATTGGCAATCTCGGAAAGGACCCTGAGATCCGTCGTACCCAGGATGGCCGTCCCATTGCCAATTTGCGGATTGCGACCAGTGAATCATGGCGCGACAAGGCGACGGGCGAACGGCGGGAAAAGACGGAATGGCATTCGGTTGTCATCTTCAATGAGAATTTGTGCCGAGTGGTGGAGCAGTATCTCAAGAAGGGATCGAAGGTTTTTATCGAGGGCCAGCTACAAACGCGCAAGTGGCAGGACCAGTCGGGTCAGGATCGCTACTCAACCGAGGTCGTTTTGCAGGGCTTTAACGGCAACCTCACCATGCTCGATGGGCGCAGCAGTTCAGGTGCCGGTATGCAGGAAGGCGGCCAGGCCGGCTATGGTTCGGACAATGGATATGGCGAGGGTGCCAAGGGCGGATCGGCGAAGGGTGGTTTTGACAAGCAGCTCGACGATGAAATTCCGTTTTAGGCGCTAGGCCAAGTCGACCGTTGGTAATTGGCACCATCAACTTTGGTGCTTTGGCATTTTTTTCGATTTGCGATCGGTCGCTGCCTTCGCAGCTGTCGGTTTTTTCGCGCGGCTTGCGATCTTTTTCTCTGGGGCATTTGTGTTCGATCGCTGTCGGCTTTTCTCAGCTGCGATAGCGGCCCGATGGTCGGTGTTCGACTGCGTTTCAATATAAAGACGCCGTACTTCGGGAAATTTCTTCGTGATCGCGCGTTCGAACTGCGCCGTTAGCGCTTCCAGTTCTTCTGCCGGAACGCCATCGGCAGCATCGACGCTCGCCGCCACCAGCACGTCCTCCGGCCCAAGATGCATAGTGCGAATCTCATTAATGGCGAGCAGCGGCCCGGCCGGTCCAATCTTACTTTGCAAGATCTCTCGAAGACCTGACTGTACCTTTGGGCTTGCTGCCTCACCGACGAGAAGTCCCTTGATCTCGATACTCATGAAGGTGGCGACTGCTGCCAAAATGAGGCCGATGAGAATCGAGGCGATGGCATCGGCTTGCTGGATGCCGAGGAACTGCACTGTGAGCAATCCGATGAATGCGATCAGGAGGCCTGACACCGCAGCAATATCTTCCAAGAGAACCGTGAACAGTGCCGCGTCTTTGGATAGGCGCAAGGCGGCAAACCAGCTCCTGGTACCACGTCGGGTTTCAAATTCGGTGATCGCGCGCCAAGCTGTGTATCCCTCAAGCAGCAGTGCAACAGCGAGCACGATGTAGTTGACCGTGAAGCTGGTGACCGGGTGCGGATGCCTCAGCTTTTGGAAGCCTTCGTAAATAGAGATGCCAGCGCCAAGGGAAAATAACAGTATGGCAACGACAAAACTCCAGAAATAGAGCTCCTTTGAGTAACCGAAAGGGTGGCGCGCATCGGCCGGTCGCTGTGACCGGTGTATCCCATAAAGCAAAAGCGCTTGATTAGACGTATCGACGAGAGAGTGAATAGCCTCCGAAAGCATAGCCGAAGACTGGGTCCAGGCAGCGGCTGTAAACTTGGCCACGGCTATCCCGGCATTGCATGCCAACGCTATTATGACGACTTTAGTTGAACCGCTTGAAGCCACGGCAATTTCCTTAAAAGTTTCTCTGAGGTCACTTTACTTCATTGGGTTGACTGGACAATCCCACCGATAGGTCGAGTTCGCTGGGACGGACAATCGAATTGCCAGACGCCGCGCGTTATCTCAGTTTTGCCGTCCAAGGCGAGCAGCTGGCCAGTCGTCTCTGGGGCGAACTAATCGGCTTACCGGCGTTAAAAAGGAAAGAGAATGAGCCGTTGATTGATGGCGCTATTTGTTGTTTCGTGGCCAAGCATCGCAAACGCAGCGTAGCCCGAGTGGTAGTGAGATCGAGATGCTACGGGTGAGTAAGAGCCCGCCGCAGCACGGGACTCTTACCTGGTTTCGAAAAACTGAACTTTACATCACGCGGATGCGCAAGCCAGAAACTACGGTTGTGCAGCAGGCTCTTGCGGCGCCGGCATCTCGGCGTCTGATCCTCTCGGGGCGGCCGCGTCCGGCGCAGGCTGCGGAGCAGTTGTCTCCGCGTCTGGCGCTGGCACGTCAGGTGTGGGTTCGGAAGGCCTATTTTCAATCGATTCTCTTGCCTTATCGTAGGCTTCCTTCGCGGCTTCCTTAGCCTGTTGCAGAGCAGGAGCAGCCTTCTCCTTAACGTCGTCATAGGCCTCTTTTGCAGCCTCCTTGGCCTTTTCAAAAGCTGGTCCGGCGTCTTCTTTGGCCTTTTCGTATGCATCCTTGGCGGTGACAGCCCCCTTGTCCGTTAGTTCCTTTGCCTTACCAATTGCGCGGTCGAGTAGGGACTTGCGAGGCTTCGAGCGCGCAAACGGCGTCAAAGCTTCGAGTGCCTCCTTGGTCGCCTGTGGCAGAATTATCGTGACCCTTCCATCCTTGTTGTCGATTTGCAGTGCGGGCAGGCGCACGCCAATGCGTTTCTCGCCAAATCCGGCGAAGCCGCCGGTCCCCATCACGACACCCTCCACCTGGTTGTCGGCGTTCAAGATCAGATCCTCAACGTCGCCAACGATCTGACCGTCCGCGTTTTTGACCTGCAGGCCGAGCAACAGATCTCTTGCGAGGTACTGACCTTCATCTTGGGTTTTCAGGAAGACATTCTCGTCAATGACTACGTCCTCGGCGCAGGCTGGTTGGGCCAGGAAGGCGACTACAACAGTAAGTATCAACACGCCTCTCATCATTAGCTTACTCCTCTTCAATCGGGGGACAGATCCCCTCCCCATTAAACGCCGCCGACAATTGCGCCGTTGTAACATCGACTGGGGTCTAGCGTTTCTGTGTGTCGCGGACAAGTGAGTGCGAGGGGCGAGATGCGGCAATCCGCGCAAGTTGCTAGCATATTGTTATTGCGCGGTAAAATGTGGGGAATTGAGAAAGCAGCAGTGCCGTCCGCATTGGCTCTGCTACGCAAGCTGTGCTAACCTGAACCACAGTATCATCATAGCGCAGCGCACGTCCCTCGGGGCGTGCGTCGGCGTTCCAGCGGACAATTGAGACGTGACAGAAAGCACCGACGACGAACGACCAGGTGGCAGAGAGCCGAGAGACATCCGCCCGGTTTTGATCTCTGACGAGATGAAGCGTTCGTACCTTGAATACGCAATGAGCGTGATCGTCTCGCGCGCACTTCCTGATGTGCGTGACGGGCTCAAGCCGGTGCATCGACGCATTCTTTACGCCATGAGTGAGTTGGGTTTGGAGCCCAGTAAGAGGCACGTAAAGTCTGCGCGCGTCGTTGGCGAGGTGATGGGCAAGTATCACCCGCATGGCAACATGGCGATCTATGATGCGCTTGTGCGCTTGGCGCAGGATTTCTCTTTGCGCCTGCCGCTGGTCGATGGCCAGGGTAACTTCGGATCGCTCGATGGCGACCCGCCGGCGGCCGAGCGCTATACCGAGTGTCGTCTCGGCAAGGTGGCAATGGCGCTTCTCGACGATCTTGGAAAGAACACAGTCGATTTCCGCGAGAATTACGACGGCACGTTGCAGGAACCCAGCGTGCTGCCAGCGAAGTTTCCCAATCTGCTCGTCAATGGCGCCGGCGGGATCGCCGTCGGCATGGCGACTAACATTCCTCCTCACAACCTCGGTGAAGTGATTGACGCGTGCCTTGCGCACCTCGACAACCCTGAAATCTCCATCGACGAACTGTGCCAGATTATTCCCGGCCCCGATTTCCCGACGGGTGCGCTCATTTTGGGCCGCACAGGTATTCTTTCCGCCTATCATAAAAGTCGCGGCTCCATTCTCATGCGTGCCAAAGTCGAAGTGGAGGAGGTGCGCAAGGATCGTGAGGCACTCATCGTCTCGGCAATCCCCTATCAGGTCAATAAGCGCACGCTAATCGAGAAGATCGCCGACCTTGTGCGAGAAAAGCGCGTGGAAGGCATTTCTGATATTTGGGACGAGTCGAATCGCGAGGGCATGCGCATCGTCATTGAGCTCAAGCGCGATGCGGTGGCCGGCGTTGTCTTAAATCAGCTGTGGCGTTACTCGGACCTACAAACCACATTCGGCGCCAATATGCTTGCGATCAACGGTGGGCGCCCAGAGAGCCTGAACCTAAAAGACATGGTGGAGGCGTTCACTATCTTCCGCGAGGAGGTGGTGAGCAGGCGCACGAAGCATCTCCTGTCGAAAGCACGTGACCGCGCACACGTTCTCGTCGGACTTGCCATCGCGGTCGCCAATATCGACGAGGTGATTAAACTCATTCGTGGGGCGCCAAGCCCGGCCGAAGCACGCGAGCAGTTGATGGACCGGGACTGGCCGGCGCGCGACGTCGCCCCGCTTGTCGTGCTCATCGCCGATCCGCGCCACAAGGTGTCGGACAAGGGAACCTGCCGGCTTTCGGAAGAGCAAGCCAAAGCCATTCTGGAGCTGCGTCTCGCCCGGCTTACCGCACTTGGGCGTGACGAGATTGGGGATGAGCTCAAGAAGATTGGCGAAGAGATCAAAGAGTATCTAGCCATTCTTGCATCGCGCCTGCGCATCGTCGAGATCGTCAAGAAGGAGCTGAACGATCTGAAGGCAGAATTTGCGACACCACGCAAAACTGAGATCGTCGATATCGAGGGTGAGGTCGAGGACGAGGACTTGATCCAACGCGAGGATTGCGTGGTGACAGTTTCCATGAAGGGCTATATCAAGCGCGTCCCGCTCGCGACCTATCGGGCGCAGCGGCGTGGCGGCAAAGGCCGCTCCGGAATGACGACGCGCGAAGAAGATGTTGTCACGCAAATCTTTATCGCCTCGACGCATACGCCTGTGCTGTTCTTCTCATCACGCGGTATGTGTTATCGCATGAAAGTGTGGCGTCTGCCGGCTGCAACGCCGCAAGCGATCGGAAAAGCACTTGTCAACTTGCTGCCCCTGGCCCAAGGCGAGGTGATCACTTCTATTCTTCCGCTTCCAGAGGACTCTGAGACTTGGAAGGCGTTGGAGCTGGCATTTGCCACACGCTCTGGCAAAGTGCGGCGCAATGCTCTAACCGATTTCGAGAACATAAATCGCAACGGAAAGATCGCCATGAAGCTTGGCGAAGGCGATAGCATTGTTGCGGTCGACATTTGCACGCCGGCGGACGACGTTGTTTTGACGTCGGCACAGGGACAATGCATTCGCTTCCTGCTGAAGGATGAAGTACGGCTGTTCAAAGGGCGTGAGTCAGATGGCGTGCGTGGTATCAAGCTCGATAAGGGCGATGAGGTCATTTCCATGGCTATCCTCACGCATGTCGACGCGGAAGCACCAGAGCGCGCGGCCTATCTGAAACAGGCAACTATGTTGCGTCGTGCCCAAGGCGAGGACGTGGGCGAACCCGAAGCAGATGAGGCCGCTGAAGAAAACGGTGGCATTGACGCTGAATTGACGATGGCCCGCTTCGCAGAGCTCGGCGCGAAAGAGCAGTTTGTGCTAACAGTTTCGGAAAGAGGCTACGGTAAGCGGTCCTCTTCTTACGAGTATCGGACGTCGGGCCGCGGCGGCAAAGGCATCGTGGCAATGGTGGTCAACGAACGCAATGGTCCTCTCGTCGCGTCATTCCCGGTTGCTGATACAGACCAGATCATGTTGGTGACCGACGGCGGCCAGTTGATCCGGTGCCCCGTCAACGACGTACGTATCGCTGGCCGCAATACCCAGGGTGTGACCATCTTCAAGACCGACGCAGACGAGCGCGTTGTCTCCGTCGAGCATATCCCCGATGAGGGCGATGATGACGTAGAAAATGGCGATGGCAATGGCGACACGCCGGTCTCTGAATAGCTGCGAATTGTCTTTGACATATGTCCTTCGATCGCCAACGCAGGCCTCATTTGTTGTTTTAACCTTGGGCTCATTGTGAGGCGCTGAGCGACGTCGCCTCCTTTGGGTTGAGTGCGGAGCAAAGCTTGTTAATGCCCCCGGTGCGTTCGTTCGCCGGGCGATTATGCCTCAGTTTTTGCTATAGGTCGTTGTGCACTGAGGTGCCTTCACGATAAGAAGGAAAGATCCTTCACCCCTTGTCCCAACATGACTCGCATCGGTTTCTATTCAGGTTCCTTCGATCCCGTCACACTCGGCCACACCGATGTGATTGAACGGGCCGGCCGTCTTGTCGACAAGCTAGTGATTGGCATTGGCCTCCATCCCTCCAAGTCGCCGCTTTTCAGTGCCGAAGAGCGCATCGAGATGCTGAGCATGGAGACCAGGTCGATTGCGCATGCAACGAGTGGAGGCGTCGAGATTGTCACTTTCTCGAACTTGGCAGTTGAGGCCGCACGGTCCCACAAGGCGAGCGTGATTTTCCGTGGCCTGCGTGATGGCACCGATTTCGATTACGAGATGCAGATGGCGGGGATGAATGGAGCAATGGCGCCCGATGTCCAAACCGTTTTTGTTTCCGCCTCACCAAACGTTCGGCACATAGCAGCCAATCTTGTGCGTCAAATTGCTTTGTTGGGGGGCGATCCATCAGCTTTCGTATCTGAGGAAGTCGCACGGCGGTTAAAGGCGAAAATGTTGCCCGGCCAATAGAATGTTGCGCAGCACAACGCTGTGAGACGTTGCGAGCCGCACGCTAAAGAGCGATAACGTCCGCGACTAAGGCTATTTGCGGGTCTCACCTGCTGTAACGGCCGCCCCTAAGAAATCAAGAAATCGGAGACGCCCCATGCGTTTGTTCACGAAACTCGCGTTATCGTTTTTTGTGATCTTAGGCACCTCTTGCTCGAAGCAGCCCATGAGCGCGGATCCGGGCAATGTTCTCGTCATCGAGCTCAAAGATGGCCCGGTGCTCGTGAAGTTGCGCCCCGATCTTGCTCCCAAGCATGTGGAGCGTGTGAAGCAATTGTCCAAGGAAGGTTTCTACGATGGCATTAAGTTCCATCGCGTGATCGATGACTTCATGGCGCAGACCGGCGATCCGACAGGTACAGGCACAGGCGGCTCCAACTATGCCAACCTGCCAGCGGAGTTCTCGCAGGAACCCTATAGGCGTGGAACGATTGGCGCCGCCCGCACTTCCGATCCGGATAGCGCCAACAGCCAATTCTTCATCTGTTTCAACGATACCGGCTGCAGCGGCCTGACCGGCCAGTACACGGTTTGGGGGCAGGTGATCGAGGGAATGGAGAACGTAGACAATGTTGCCAAGGGCGAGCCTCCGCCCATCCCAGACGTTATGCGAAAGGTCTATGTAAAGACCAATGGGAATTAGGCATTGTTCCTAGCTGTCAGCACGGCGCGAATAACACCATTTGTGTTGGATTGGCAGGCGTCTTCTGTACGCTTGCCGTTCCGCAATGAGCCAATCTGCATAAATGCTTCCCCACGGAGATTGCGATGACCACATATGATGATCCAGAGAACACGCTCATTATCGATACGACTAAAGGGCGCGTTGTCATAGCTCTAAGGCCAGACCTGGCGCCCCAACATGTGGAGCGTATCAAAAAGCTGGCGCGTGAAAGTTTCTACGACGGTATCGCATTTCACCGCGTGATCGAGGGTTTCATGGCGCAGACCGGTTGCCCAAAGGGGACCGGGACTGGCGGTTCAGATCATTCCAATTTAGCGGCGGAGTTCAATTCTGAACCACACGTGCGCGGCGTGTGCTCCATGGCCCGCGCACAAAGTCCTGACAGTGCCAACAGCCAGTTCTTCATATGCTTTGATGACGCCACCTTTCTCGACGGCAAGTACACTGCGTGGGGTAAGGTGATTGAAGGCATGGAGAACGTCGATAAAATCAAGCGGGGGGAGCCGGCAGTTGATCCCGACAAGATGGTCTCCGTCAAAGTCGCCGCTGACGTGGCTTAGGTGCGCCCCTTGCAAATCCCAGCCAGGTAGTCCGCTGTCAGTTTCTCATGGCAAGAGATGTAACGGGGAGACGTGAAGCCATGACCCGTAAAAATAGCGATACCGTTCGTACGGCTGTGCGAGAGCATTACGCGTCGGCCGCAGCAACGCCAGAGCCCAGAGATACTTGTTGCGCGCCATCATGTTGCGATAAAGAAACATCGGCCTCGCTGAAGATGGGTTACAGCGCGGAAGACCTCGCCAACGTGCCTGAGGGGGCAGACTTGGGGCTAGGCTGCGGAAACCCGCAGGCCATGGCCTCGCTTGTCCCGGGAGAAACGGTTCTCGACCTCGGTGCAGGTGCCGGCTTCGATAGCTTTCTTGCCGCGCGTCGAGTGGGACCGCGCGGCCAAGTTATTGGCGTCGACATGACAGCGGAGATGGTCGCCAAGGCGCGTAACAATGCTGTCAAGTCTGGGTTTGGGAACGTCAACTTTCGTCTTGGCGAGATTGAACATCTGCCCGTTGCGGATTCGAGTATCGATGTGATCATGTCAAACTGCGTGATCAATCTTTCGCCGGAAAAGCAGGCGGTCTTCAATGAGGCTTTTCGAGTCTTGAAGCCAGGTGGGCGGCTAGCAATCTCCGACGTCGTCGCCACGGCACCGATGCCTGAAGCGCTAGCAAACTCTATCGCGGCACTCGCTGGATGCATCGCGGGGGCAGTGATGGTCGACGAACTCAAAACTAGACTCACGCAAGCAGGGTTCACAGAAATCGAGATTACGATCAGCGAGAAAAGCGCAGAATTTATCCGTGAGTGGTTGCCAGGCAGCGGTGCCGAGAATTACGTGGTTTCAGCAATCATTCACGCCGTTAAGGCGCCCTGATGGAAACCGATCAGCTGGCATAAATTAAGAAGACCGCGCTGTTCCCTTGGGAACAGCAAGCACTTCGTATCTGCGAAAGACATTCCCCCCTGGCCATTGCCCGACGAGCGCACTGCTCTTGCCGCGCTGACACCGTCACCAAGGCATGATCGCGAGGACCGGAAATGTTGAGCCAATCTCGTATTTTCACGTTGCTCCTCCTGTCCGTTGGGTTGGTCAGCCCAAGCTTCGCCGGAATGAAAAAAGATATCGCAGACTGCAATGCGTCAGACCGAGTGCGCGGGGCTGCGGCTTGTGCACGTGTGATGAACAGCGGGCGTCTCCCGCGACGCCAGTTCTACATCAGCTACTTCAATCGCGCTGGTGCCTACCGCAAATCCGGGGACAACAGGCGCGCTCTTGCCGACTTAGACCGGGTTGTGAAGCGGCGTCCTCGCTTTGCCAAAGCATACTACGCTCGGGCGCTTACCCAGCATGATCTCGGGTCTCTGGACGATGCGCTTACCGATATGGATCGCTACATCGTGCTTAAGCCCAAAAACTGGTCAGCCTATTATAGCCGCGCGGTCTTGCGTCGTGAAAACAATGACCCGGACGGCGCGCTTGCCGATCTCGATAAGGCGGCATCTTTGAAGCCCGATATTGCCGAAGTGAAGCTTATGCGCGCACTTATGCGCTCGGACAAGGGTGAGCAAGCTGAGGCTATGGCCGAGATCGATAAGCTCATTGGCGCGAGTTCCAGAAATGCAGCTGCTTACTATGCCCGCGCAGTTGTATCGTTTCGTCAACGCCAGTTTGGTGCTACCGGAGCCGACCTCGACAAGGCGCTCAAGCTCAGAAAAAACTTTGCCGCTGCGCATGCGTTGAGAGGGCGCGTGTTTGAGGAGCGTGGCAAAATCGCTCGAGCGAAAACGAGTTTCCAGCAAGCTCTCGCGTCTCCTGCTGATTTCTTCGATGGCAGGCCGGCGCACGCGATTGCGCGTCAGAAACTTGGAAAGGAGAAGGGGGCTGGAGTAGACAAGCTTGTGTTGCAGTCAAATCCGGTTCAGCTCGGCTGCCGGCGTTTCATTTCTGCAGTTGGCATGACGCTGCCGTTTGATTGCACTGAATAGACGCTACGCCTTGTCGCAATATGCAACGTTACGATTTTCTGATGACATTGGTAGTACTGCTCCGATTTCAATTGCATGTCAGGATTGCAGGGAGGGGTTGGCACGTAGCGCCGCCACATGGCACATCGGCGGTGGATCCGGAACTCCCATGCAAACAAAACATTTCGATTTCGAGCTTCCAGAAAGCAAGATCGCGCTACACCCAGTGTGCCCTCGTGATGCTGCGCGGCTGCTCGTAGTGCGGCCAACGCCTCGTATCGAGGATCGCATTGTCAGCGAACTACCCGAGTTGCTGCGCGCCGGCGATGCGCTCGTCTTCAATGATACTCGTGTGATACCTTCTGCGCTCAAAGGTGAGCGAACGCGCGACGCATTAAAAGCAAAAATTGCCGTCACGCTCATTGAGCGCATTGATGAGAAACGCTGGCGAGTTTTGGCGCGGCCTGCCAAGCGTCTAAAGGAAGGCGACCGGCTCTCCTTTCGTGTTTCAGGCAAATCCAACGTTGCGGGCGCACTTCAGGCTACTGTTGCCGCTAAGTGCGACGAAAGTACGTTTGAGCTTGCGTTCGATCTTGCAGGCAATGATCTCGACCTAGCCATCGCAGCCATCGGTCAGATGCCGCTTCCACCCTATATTTCAGGGCGGCGGCATGCCGAAGATATCGACCGAACAGACTATCAAACCATCTATGCGGCACATGACGGTGCTGTCGCGGCGCCGACGGCGGGGCTGCACTTCACGAAGCGGCTCATGGCTGCGCTTGATGCCCGTGGTGTCTCTCGTCATTTCGTGACGCTGCATGTGGGCGCTGGAACATTCTTACCCGTGAAGGCGGACGATACGAGTGGGCATAAGATGCACGCAGAGTGGGGTGAGGTCACACGAGAGACAGCCGAAGCACTCAACGCCGCGCGTGCTGGCGGCGGTCGCATCGTGGCAGTGGGGACGACCTCTCTGCGCCTGCTTGAGAGTGCGACCCGACATAATGAAATACAACCTTTCCAAGGAACTACCAATATTTTCATCACACCCGGCTATCGATTCTGTGCGGTCGATGTTCTCATGACCAACTTCCACCTGCCGCGCTCGACGCTGTTTATGCTGGTCGCGGCCTTCTGTGGCCTTGATAAAATTAAAACCGTCTATGCGCATGCAATAAGCACTGGCTATCGGTTCTATTCTTATGGTGACGCCTGCTTGCTCTTTCCAGCGCAAAGCAAAAATGAGGATTGAGTTGGCATGCGGGATGTGATGCCCGGGTTTGGATATCGTAAGATCGCCAATGACCACGCAGCCAGGCTTGGAGAGATTGTAACGCCTCGCGGCATCATTCGTACGCCGGCATTTATGCCAGTTGGGACAGGCGCGACCGTCAAGGCGCTCTATCCAGAGCAGGTCAAGGCGGCAGGCGCCGACATTTTGCTTGCTAACACCTATCACCTGATGTTGCGGCCGGGCGCGGAGCGCATAGCCAGGCTGGGTGGCTTGCATTCCTTTATGCGTTGGGACGGGCCGATCCTCACCGATTCGGGTGGCTTCCAGGTCATGTCGCTGGGAAAGCTACGGCAGATCAGCGAAGAGGGCGTGCAATTTCGGTCGCATGTGGATGGCTCTCGACACATGCTCACCCCAGAGCGTGCCATCGAGATTCAGTGTCTGCTCGGTGCTGATATCCAAATGCAGCTTGACGAGTGCATTGAGTTGCCTGCGGAACGGCATGAAGTTGAGCGCGCGATGAATCTTTCCATACGTTGGGCGGAGCGCTCTCGCGCGGCGTTTGAGAGCCTGGCAAAGCCCGGCCAAGTTCTTTTCTCGATCGTGCAAGGGGGCACGGACGAGGAGCTGCGGCGGCGATCCGTTGAGGCATTGGTGGCCATGGATTTCCCGGGCTATGCCGTTGGCGGCCTGGCCGTGGGTGAAAGCCATGACATTATGCTAGCGACATTGGATGGTATCACGACGCTATTGCCCGACGAGAAGCCGCGATACCTGATGGGTGTCGGCACGCCAATAGATCTGATCGATTCGGTGGCGCGCGGCATCGATATGTTTGATTGCGTGTTGCCGACGCGGAATGGGCGCCACGGTCTGGCCTTTACATGGCAGGGTCGCCTCAATCTGAAAAATTCTTGCCACGCGGACGATGCCTCTCCGCTCGACGCGCAAAGCAAATGCCCTGCAGCTCGTGATTATTCGCGCGCTTACCTGCATCACCTCATCAAGTCGGGCGAATTCCTGGGCTCGATGTTGCTATCGTGGGCAAATACCGCTTTCTATCAGGAGTTGATGACCGCCATGCGCTCAAGCATTGCCGAGGCCCGGTTCGCATCGTGGGCGGAAGAAACCAAGGCGCGACTGTCGCGTGATAACAAGATCTAGCTGGCAGCTGATCGTCTCGCCGCGGCCCTGATCGCGTGCTCACGATGCAATAAGTAGATACCTGAGCCGATGATTACGGCCGAGCCCACAAGTGTCCAGGCATCGGGCAGCTCGTTAAACACAAGATAACCAAATGCAACCATGGAAATGAGCTGTAGATAGAGGAATGGGGCGACAATGGAAGCGGGTGCCAACCGATTGGCATGGATAAAGAGATAGTGTCCGATGCCGCCGAGCACGCCAAGTACGAGAAGCAGCAGCCACTCGAAGGCTGATGCCGGCCACACCCATTCCCATATTGCGAAGGGCGCAAGCACAATGGTGCCGATAAGGATGGAATAGAACAGCATCGCCAGCGGCGCATCGTAGGCTGCGAGGTAGCGCGTCATCAGCATGAACAACGCGTAGGCGAGCATTGCGCCGAATGCAAAAACAAACGCTGGATGCAGTGTAGCAATGCCCGGGCGCACCACGATTAAGATTCCAAGAAATCCCACAATGATGGCGACGAGGCGTCTCCAGCCGACCCATTCTCCTAAAAATGGCCCGGCAAGAAGCGCAACGAACAACGGCGCCAGAAATACGACCGTAACCGTCTGGTCAAGACGCAGATGCTCCAGGGCTAGGAAGTTACATACGGTCGTCAGAGCCATCAGGACTGAGCGCAAAAGCTCGAGTTTGGGCTTGCGCGTGGCAAACAGCGTGGAAAGCGGCAGCGCGCTCAAAAGGGTCAGCATCAACAGGCACTGTCCTGCAAAGCGTACCCAGGCGATTTGGACAATTGGAAGTGACGAGCGCGTGGCCAGATACTTTGCCGAAGTGTCGAGACCGGAGAAGAGAACAAGCGCCAGAACCATTAGGCCTATGGCTTTGAGCCGGTCGTGCGCGTCCCGTTCCGCTTCCTCGAATGCCGTGGGGCTAACTTGTTGGACGCTAATGTTGGGGCTGGGTGCATTTTTCTGTGGCGTACGATCATTCATTGCGCGCTCTCATAGCGCACCCGAGATGACTTGCAGAGGTGTCATTTCGCGCAACTCGCCGCGTCGGCGATGTGGCCAAGCGAACTCAATGATTACGGATGGGGCCGTGCCCAACGAAGAGGACATGCATTCTTCGCCTCTCATGTAAAATCCCCTCTAATTGATACGAACGATGTCGTCCCTGGCAAACAGCGGCCCCACGTCCTTGTTGAGCGGGGGCTTACCGTAGAGGTCTGGTGGGACGCTGATATCGGCGAGGTAGAGTTCGCCAACATGCCCTGGGGCTACGCCGGTGCGAAGCCCTTGCTTTGGCAAGGCCAAGCTCATTGTGGCGACAGCTTTAATTGCTGGATCGAAGACTGTGCCGCTTGTTGCGTCGACACCGGAAGGCGCGTCGAGCGCCAGGACCGGCGTGTCGCATCTATTTGCCAGCCGTATCAAGTCGCCGATTAAACCTGCAGGCGCCCCTTTTAGGCTGTAGCCGATGAGGCCATCGAGGATGAGGTCGAATGGCCTTTGACGCGCCAGGACGGCAAGTGTTTGTAGTTTCTCTGAACCGCTTAATTCGCTCACACCCATACGTTGGAGGATAGCGAGTTGCTTAGCCGGTACGAGCGCCATCGCATGCGGGGGCTGTCCGAGTGCAATCGTGATATTGCTGCCCCAGTTGTGAAGCCGTCGGCCCGCGGTCAATGCGCCGCCACCGTTGCCTCCGCTGCCAGCCAATACGAGCACCCGTTTCCCCCGCGGATCACGATCGAGAAAACGTATCCGAGCCAAATGCGCGAGGTTGCGGCCCGCATTCTCCATCATTTGAATGAGTTCGATCTGGTAGTCCTCGATCATTGCGCGGTCCACCTCAATCATCTCTGCTGTGTCTACAGAGGGGATCGCACGGCCAGTCTCGGGAAAACTCATTGCCAGGGCTCCTCAGCGACCTGGTTACGCACCGGGTCCCAATGCGCGGTCAAGATTAAACGCTGAACTAATCAGCGCCAGATGCGTAAATGCCTGAGGGAAATTGCCTAGTGCTTCGCCGCGATGGCCGGTCTCTTCGGCATAGAGCCCCACGTGATTAGCAAATCCGAGCATGCGTTCAAACATCAGCCGAGCCTGTTCGAGACGCTTTCGGTCATGTCGACCGGCGCGAGTTAGTGCCTCAACCAGCCAGAATGTGCAGATATTGAAAGTCCCCTCTTCGCCATCGAGGCCGTCGTCCGTCTCCTCAATGTTATAGCGGTAGACCAAACTGTTCGCGGTCAGGCCGCCCTTCTCAGGGGGAAGGAGCGTGGCATCAAGTGTGCTCAGCATTCGAGGATCGGCCGGGGATAGAAAGAATGTAAGCGGCAGCATGAGATTGGCGGCATCGAGTGAATCACTTTTGTAGTGCTGGACGAAAGCTTGTCGGCTTTCGCTCCAGCCATTCTGCATGATCTCTTCGTAGATCTCGTCGCGGACCTTGAGCCAACGATCGCGCGGAGCAGGAAAGGACCGTTTGTCGGCAAGGCGTATCGCACGATCCAGCGCAACCCAGCACATCAGCTTGGAATAAACGAAGTGTTGTTGCCCGCCCCGGACCTCCCAGATACCCTCATCGGGACGTTGCCAGTTGTCACAAACCCAATCAGTCAGCGCCCTCAGTGACATCCACATGTCATAGGAAATCGGTGCGCCGTGCTTGTTATAGAGATAGGCTGCGTCAAGGAGTTCGCCATAGATATCGAGTTGCAATTGGTTATAAGCTCCATTTCCGATCCGAACCGGCTTCGATCCCATATAACCATCAAAGTGATCGAGTGTTTCCTCGGTTAAGTTCTTGCGCCCATCAATCCCATACATGATCTGCAGCGAGCCGTTTGGTCCAGGTTTCTTGCACAGCTCAGATAGGAAATTCATGAACTGCTCGGCTTCATCCGTGAAGCCGAGTCGAATGAAGGCATAGACTGTGAATGCGGCATCGCGGATCCACGTAAATCGGTAGTCCCAGTTTCGCTGGCCACCGATGCCCTCGGGCAAGCTACAGGTTGGTGCCGCGACAATGGCGCCGCTCGGTTCATAAGTCAGCAGCTTCAACGCAAGTGCTGAGCGGTGAACGGTTTCGCGCCAGCGCCCCGTGTACTGGCACTTGCTAACCCAGCCGCGCCAGTAGGTAACGGTACGGCGGAACAGGTCCTCTGCCTCGGCCGGTGATAAGGCGAAGCTAGAATCTGTATCGGATGAATCTTGGCCGAGCACGAATACAGCGGTTTCACCCTGCGCAAGTGTAAACTCGGAAACGACGCCGCCATCGCGCTCTTCTAGTGGCATTGTCGAGGCAAGACCCATCGTTAGCGACGGCGATACAAATGTAGCACCGCCCTTCTCGAGCTTCGTTTCATGTTTGTCGCGGGAGTAATTGAAGGCTGGGTGGCATTCCATTCGGAATTCAAGCGGGCCTAGAACAGCGCTGATCCGCCGTATGACTCGGTGACGATGACAATGGCCTGAAACAGCGCGTCCCGCAGGCATGAAATCGGTCAGTTCGGCCGCGCCTCCCGGGGCAAGAAACCGAGTTATAAGGACGTTGGTTTCTGGCCAATAGAATTGCTTGCAGACTACATCATTACCAACGGGAGCTATCTTGAAACGGCCTCCCTTCTCATCATCGAGAAGGGCTGCAAAAATGCTGGGGGAGTCGAAGTTCGGGACGCATAACCAGTCGATAGAGCCATTGATTCCCACAAGCGCAACTGTGTGCATGTCTCCGATCATTCCGTAGTTCTCGATAGGCTGGTAGGACATGGTCGGTGTTACCTTTTGGTCGTAAAGTGTTGGTGGCCCGATGAGTTGGTGACGGTATAAGGGTTCACGATCAATGCGGGCATCTTATCGCGCATCCCTTCAGCTGCGTGTTTGGCGTTATATGCGCTAGAGTGCCTTTCGAACTTGGCTGAGACGCACAGAAACATTATCGATACAAGGCTCGTTGACCAAACTGTCTTCTTTCAGCGCGGTCTGGGTCGTTGGAATCGAAAGGTGCATCGGCGCACTTGGTGTTCCCATATCCGCGGAATTTTAATTTCGCCCGCTAGACTTATCTACGGCGGCCAACAGCAGTTCGTTTCGAGGGCCAATCGGACTTCTGGTTGAGCATCAAGGATTTGGACCGGGGATGAGGGAGTATTTTCCCTATTTCTTTTGCTATTGAAGCACAGCCTAAGATGCGCTGTCCTTACATACTTAGACGTCACCATCTTTGGCACGCGTAAGGGGCGTCGAATTTTTCTTGGCGTCGCCCGCGGCCCAGAGTCTTGCGTTTCTAAGACCTGCCAACGGATGTCAGCTCATAATTGGCTCTGTCGGTGATGGTTGGGTGTGTGACTATTAAAGAGAACGTCGCGGGCTACTTTTCTGCTTGGTGGCTTCACAGACCAGGGCATCCACAACGTTAAGAAAACGCCGTCGTCGACCGCCGCAAAGCGCTTGAGATTGATTTCTTCGTCCACATTGTGGACGCGCGTGGTCACAGGGCGGATGCGCCCTACGCTGGTTTGGTGCCATGCGGACGTTGTTAGCCTGAGGCAGACTCCCGGCATGCATCAAGGGCCGGTTCGTTCGGCCTAAGGTGCAGACTGCTTTTCTGGCTGAGCGGGTGCATCAACGGCCGCAGCCGGCGTGGTTTCAGGCTCAGGCACAGCAGGTGGTCTGACGCCGGTGGGTGCCGGTGTCGTTTCAACAGCAGGTGCCGTTGCCGTATGGACTTTCGGTTCAATATAGAAGCGCCACACGAACCAACCGATGACCCCAACGACAATAATGTAAAGGATTATTCGGACTGGCGTATTCACTGGACTAACACCTCGACTGAGTGACACTTGAATAGAAGCATAGGCGTTTCAGTTGACTAATCCAATCGAAACGCAACCGAAAAGAATACTGACACGCCGACGATCGGTGGGTGTCGCCCACAGTCCCTATCTCGGTTGCGTTCCTAATGAGAACAACGGTAGTTTTGTATCTCGGCCATGCCGCCTAGGTCCAACCGTTCCCGCGACAAGGGGTCCTTCGGGAACCCTGAGACCTACCTACTTAGCGCCCGGTTCATAATTGCCACGTTTGGCGACAATCACCCGCGCATGGTGGCAAGAGCGTCCCTCATTCTCTATTCTACTTGCTCTTGCGTGATGATCATGGGAGCCATCAATGACGCGGCTGATTGTTTTTGCTCTGTTGCTGATGCTGTGGGCCACGGGGGTGGCGGCCGATCGATATGGTGATTGCAATCAGTCCGCTGACCCGGACCGCTCGATACGCGGTTGCTCAGCAATCCTCCAGCGCGAGAAGAGAGAAAGTCACAAGAATAGAGCCGTTGCCTACTGGAGTCGGGGGAACAGCTACTATCTCAAGCGTGAGGTGGACAAAGCGATCGCTGACTATACCGAGGCAATCAAGCTAAATCCTGAATTTGCTCTAGCCTATTATGGTCGGGGTGGGGCGTACAAAGATAAAGGCGAGTATGTTCGAGCGATAGCGGACGCCGACAAGATCATCGAGATTAACCCTCAGGATCCTGAGGCGTACAGCAATCGTGGCAGCACCTATGTTGCCCAAGGTGATAAGCAACGAGCCATCGCAGACTATCGCAAGGCACTTGAGATTGACCCGTCAAATCAAATGGCAAAAGTTGCCCTGAAAGTCTTGGGCGTAACACCTTGAGCAGGAATAGTTTATTGCGCGGTGCTGCATTCCAGCAGTTTTCTCGAGCGATCGGCTGTCAAGCCTGGAAGCAGCGCTGTTGCTGCTTCATCCACAACAAAAGAAGTCCGATGCATCTGCTGGGCTTCGCATAAAAAGTTAATGGCGCTATGTCAGGCGCGTGCTGCGGAGCAAGCCACGCTTGGGCAGCACATATCGGCCCGGATGGCCTTCCCCTCAAATCTTCAACAGCTGTCCGGGCCTTCACAATGGCATGATGGCCATTTCCCAAAGGCCGTTCTAGCGCATCACGATTTCGCCGCCATTGCCAATGAAGCTGGACTCATCCCCACCGATCATTGGCCTTACCCCGGTCAGCGTAGATCGGAGGTCAGAGGACGTCTCCCGCTTTGAGGCGTCCTCATTATGCGTCTTAGCGTTCCATTATTGCGTTCCAGATGAGTTCAGCTTCGCCCTGCGCTCCACCGTACATTGCGACGTTGGATTTGGTTGAGCGAACGCTGCGCGGCAAGACCGGTGAGGTCGTCTGTTCTCCGTACTCCGGCTCAGTATAGGGTCTCAACCCACGTCGTTTCGGCAACGTGTTCGCCAGTAAAGACGCCATCTCCATGCTGATCGCAGCGCTTGGAGTTCACGTGCGCTGACAGAGGTCCAGTCTTCGCCGTTTTGTTGCATGTGGCTGGGCCGTCCGATTGGACGGCCCAGTGCTGCTCGTGTCACCAACTGCTCGGCTATTAAAAGCTAATGTCCTTCCGCAAACGGCGTCTCAAGCGTACGGGGTAATTCCTGCTGAGGCGCTCAATGCGGCGGCTGTTCCTATCAAGAATTTGGTGCAAGTATCGACGCTCATAGCGGGTGACCTTGCCATCCTTCGAGGCAAGGCGAAGTTCACTACGGATGTTAGCCAGTCGAAAACTAAGCCTACGGGCCTGCCACCATGTCAGAGCGCCATCGCGCCTTGCGTGACGAATGCGCTTCCTCTGCCGGTTTATTCGCCGATCAATACCAGGCGCATAAACGGAACTGTGGCGTACAAAGTGAACCTCACCAGGTTGCGCGTTAGCGGCGGTTGCGGCCGGCACAACAATCGCGAATGCGGTAGCTGCGGCTAATGCAAGTTTGACATTGATCATTGAAGCTTCTCCAGACTGCAATTCGAAAAGTTTTAGCTGTGTGTGGAGTATGAGTGCTTCAAGCTGAATGATCTCTGAGTTGGCTTGTTAGGATTCGTTCATGCTAGTGAGGCTGCAACACATGGCCGTTCAAACGACTTTGCAGCGACACATGGGCAACAAACGTCGGTCACTCATTGCGTCTACGAAACCGCACTTTTTGCATAAAGGACTTAATGGAAGGGGCGTCCGACTGGGGAAGTGGAGCGGGAGTCCCTCGAGTCCCACTCAATCTGTTTAGTAGATCTGTGGAACTTTTCTAAATCTTCATGAAGGTTTTGGCCGGCCTTTTTTAGTGCCGGGTTCGATCTTGGGGTGGGCAACTACTAAGACATTTGGGTCGGCGAAGGGGGCGGTCTATCTGCACGATGACGCGGACTTTGCAAAGCCTTCGATCTTGCTGTCAGGAGGGGAGCGTTGTGGTTATACCGTGCGGTTAGGGGGGAAGCCCAGCGCGGTGGCTTCATTGGTTGGGCTGCTCCATTGAAGCCTGCGCGTGCCCCCGTCCGAGCTCTAACGGGCCCCTGTGAAAATTATGGAGTTACGTCGCGCATACTCTGGAGATCCCCGACTTTCATCGGTTCATAGATTATCTTGGTGGCGGCGACAGCTGAGAAAACTGGCTAACATGAGCCCGTGCGGTTGCAGAGACGTCGGCGATTTTTTCAGGTTGGACTAGAGGCCCATTGGAGTATGCGGTGACACCCGCCCATACCAAAACCATCAGCGCTCCAATCGCAACCACCAAACGCTTGGGGGTATCAAACGCGAAGCGGCGGGGACTTTGCCGTCCGTGGTACGTCAAAGCCAGTGGCTGCCAGGGATCATATGTGCCGAAGTTCCAGAGATGGCCTTCAGGGTCGCGGCACGAGTAACGGCAGCCTCCGTGCTCATAGATTCTCATGTCTAAGACAATCTCGGCCCCAGCGGCCTTAGCCTTGTCGTAGTGCGCATTGACATCGCGCACAACGAAGTAGAGGCGTCGTTGTTGCGGGCGATCGATCTTGTCAGGCAGTTTACTGGACTTATCGGCAGCGGTGTCCCTAATGGGAGTTACCTTTATTAGGGTGCCGTCAAAACTGAGGTGGGCATACGACAGGCTACCATCTTGGCGCGCCACAATGCGCTGCTTTTCAAATCCGAAAGCCTTGCACAGCCACTCAATGGAGCCCGCTGGATCACGATAACTAATAAGTGGCAGAAACTTTGGTCCGATCCAATTATCACCGTACTGCATTAGCTAATCCCCGTGTTTTGCCAAGGCAGAACTTAAGTCCCGACCGCAGGTGGTCGTAGGTCGACAAAGTGACAAAAATGAGCGCATGCATCTCAAGTTGAGGCGACTGTTGAGAACGGCCGATGAGCCCACCAGGTTCGAATGCGCGCACGATTACTTCACTCAGAAAAGAAGCGTTTGGATTGGTGTCGGCAGCCTTCCATATAACCCTGGTAGCGCAGTCATCTGTCGGTCCAACAAAGGGAGTTACACAATGTGGACCTTTGCACGCACTTTGATGCTTTTGGTTGTGGCGATGGGCACTCAGCCCCTCTTTGCCGGTGAAAGCAGGAAGGACGGGGAGATCATTGTCATCAGGCCAGATGCCAGCGTCGGCTCTAAGCAGGGTTTGCCCGTGTTTGAGGGCATTTCAGGCCAGAACGCGGGTGCCCAGGGTATCTCTATGAACCGGGTGATCATCCCCCCAGGCGGCGCGGCGAGAGCGCACTTACACAAGGGATACGAGTCGGTGATTTACCTAATTAAGGGGCGAGTAAAAACGCTCTACGGAGAAGGGCTGAAGAAGAGCGTGATCAACGAAGGTGGTGACTTTATCTATATTCCGGCCGGCGTGCCGCATAAGCCGATCAATCTGAGCGATAGGTTGGCGGCCGAAGCGATTGTTGCGCGTACCGATCCCAACGAGCAAGAAAGCGTTCAGCACGTCGCCGAGCCGGAGCACCAGTAGAAGAGGTTTAGGTCTTAGTGCCGGTTTCTCGCTCTGCGGCGGAATGATAGAGACGACGCACCTCATCAATATCGACGGTGGGCTTGGGCCAATGGGGGTCTAACTCCTCCAGTGTATCCGCGATGATTTGAGAGACCGAGAGATTGCGAAACCACTTGTGATTAGCTGGGATCACGTACCACGGTGCGTATGTAGTTGAGCAGTTATTCAGCGCAGCTTCGAAGGCATGGATGTAGTCATCCCAAAAACGACGTTCGATATAGTCGTTCGTGGAGATTTTCCACTGGCGTGCCGGGTCGTCAAGACGCTGCTTGAAACGCTCAAGCTGTTCTTCTTTCGAAATATATAGGAAGAACTTGATGATGGTGGTGTGGTTATCTGCGTAGAGTAGGCGCTCCCAGTTGTTGATAAACTCGTAGCGCGCCTTCCAGACATGCGCCGGCACCAAACTGTGTCCCCGCGCAATAAGCACGTCCTCGTAGTGCGACCTGTTAAAGATGGCTATCTCGCCCTTTTGCGGCGCGTGCGCGTGAACGCGCCACAAGAAATCGCGGGCACGTTCTGCAGGTGTCGGCTGCTTAAAGCCCGTTACCTTAACCCCTTGCGGGTCCATCGCGCTGATGACGTGCCAGCAGGTTCCATCCTTACCGGCGCCATCGATGCCCTGGAGCACAATGAGTAGCGCCTTGGAACCATCGCCATATTGGGTTCGCTGGAGCGTGCTGATCTTTTCTCGGTAGTGACCGAGGTCGTTGCTAGCTTGTTCTTTCGATTCGTGGCTGCCGTGGTAGGCTGGATCGAAATCAGACAGCTTCAGTTTCTTGCCAGGCTTGACCAAGAAGTCTTTACGGTAGTCCATTCGCTTTTCCGGCCGTACAGCACGCTAGTCCCTCCTAGCTGAATTGGAAGCCGTTAAATAGCACGCCGCCAATTTCGCCGTGCAGTTGGGTT
>Ga0209013_10000009_pt1 | contig 132965 bp, 113 predicted proteins | sample Cruoilmetagenom2_FD_187291 | JGI IMG/M metagenome (GOLD analysis project Ga0209013, IMG submission 187291) | Oil polluted marine microbial communities from Coal Oil Point, Santa Barbara, California, USA - Sample 2 (SPAdes) (version 2) | ecosystem: Environmental > Aquatic > Marine > Oil seeps ... | reverse complement strand
CTAAATATTCAATAATCGTAGAGTTATGAAGACAGGATTTTCAGGCAAACTCGCCAATTTATTTATAAACTCTAAATTAACTCCCTTGTTAATGGTTGCCTTTATGGTAATTGGTTTGTATAGTGCATATTTAACTCCAAGGGAGGAGGAACCGCAAATAGATGTTCCTATTGCTGATATATTCTTAAGATTTCCAGGTGCAAGTCCAACAGAGGTGGAATCTCATGTAATGCAGCCACTCGAAAAAGTTGTTGCGAATATACCTGGTGTTGAATACGTATATTCTACTTCTATGCCGGGACAGGCAATGCTAATTGTTCAGTTCTACGTTGGGGAAGATATCGAAAGATCGCTGGTGAAAATGTATAACGAGATCATGAAGCACATGGATGAAATGCCAAAAGGTACTTCATTGCCATTGATTAAAACCAGAGCGATTGATGATGTTCCCGTGCTGGGTCTTACCTTTTGGAGTGAGAATTATAGCGATTTTCAGTTGCGAAGGATTGCTGAGGAAGTCAATAATGAAATTGAAAAGGTTGCTGATGTATCAGAAACGAAAGTAATTGGTGGTCGTTCCCGTAAGGTTCGAGTTGTCCTGAATCCGGAGCAAATGGCAGGATATAACATTGATGCTTTAAGTATTGCACAACAAATTAAAATTGCCAACCAGCAAGTTGGTTCTGGTAGCTTTAATAAACATGATCAGGAATATTTGGTGGAAACCGGTCGTTTTCTCGAGAATGTTGATGATGTGGGGAATCTGGTTGTTGGTGTTTACAATAATAGTCCGATTTATTTAAAACAAGTAGCTACAGTTGTTGATGGTCCGGACATTCCTTCTCAATATGTGAGCTTTGGATATGGTAAGATCAATCCTAAGAAAGAAAATTTTAAAGCTGATTATCCAGCAGTTACAATTTCTATTGCAAAACGAAGAGGTGCTGATGCAATGAAGGTGTCGAAGCATATTCTGGATAAAATTGATCATTTAGATAAGGAATTAATTCCGGCAGATGTTCATGTTGATGTAACCAGAAACTATGGAGAAACAGCTTCGGATAAGGTTTCTGAGCTAATCTTGCACCTATTGTTTGCCATCATCGCAGTAACTTTTGTAGTGATGATTGCCATGGGATGGAGAGGTGGTTTGGTGGTGCTCTTATCAGTGCCAATAACCTTCGCGCTTACCCTGTTTAGCTATTATTTTTTAGATTACACGCTGAATAGAATCACCCTGTTCGCATTGGTTTTTGTAACGGGAATTGTGGTGGATGATTCCATTATTATTGCCGAGAATATGCACCGGCATTTTAAACTGAATCAATTACCATTTTTACAGGCGGCAATCCGATCTATCGACGAAGTTGGGAATCCAACCATTCTGGCAACATTTACTGTGATTGCTGCGGTGCTTCCTATGGCTTTCGTGTCCGGATTAATGGGTCCTTATATGAGTCCAATGCCTATTGGTGCAGCCATTGCCATGATGATTTCCTTATTGGTGGCATTAACAATAACTCCTTATTTGGCTTACCGTTTACTCATTGAGAAAGGAGATAAAAAGACTAAAGAGAAAGCTTTTGTTTTGGAAGAATCAAAGGTATATAAGCTATATGAAGCTACCATTAGTCCGATGTTGGAATCATCATGGAAAAGATGGAGTTTCATTTGTTTTGTGACCCTGCTTTTATTTGCATCGATGAGTTTGGTGTATTTTAAATTGGTAGCTGTAAAAATGCTTCCTTTCGATAATAAAAATGAATTTCAGGTGGTAGTTGACATGCCCGAAGGAACCACTTTGGAGCGTACAAATGCAGTTACAAAAGAATTGGCTTCCTATATTTCTCAACAAGATAATGTAGTGGATTACGAGACTTATGTTGGAACATCTGCTCCAATTAATTTTAATGGTTTGGTGCGTCACTACGATCTTAGAAGAGGTTCTAATGTGGCGGATATTCAAGTTAATCTTACTCATAAGGATGAACGAAGCATTCAAAGTCATGCCATTGCGAAGGGGATGAGAGCGAAACTACAGGAAATTGGTAAAAAATTTAATGCCAATGTTAAAGTAGTGGAAGTTCCACCAGGACCTCCGGTAATGTCAACGCTTGTGGCTGAGGTTTATGGACCTGATAGTAAAGATCAGACCAATATTGCAAGGCAAGTAAAAAACTTGTTTGCCAAAACCGATGATGTGGTAGATGTGGACTGGTTGGTAGAAGATGACCAAACGGAGTTCAAGTTTAGTGTAGATAAGGAAAAAGCAATGTTAGCTGGAGTTTCTACACAGCAAGTAGTTCAAACGCTTAATATGGCGCTTAGTGGACAAGATGTAAGCGAATTGTATCAGGAACATGACCACGATCAGGTTGGAATTAATTTACGTCTGAACGAAAAGGACAGGAGTAGTATTAACGATTTGAAGCAAATTTCTATCCTTAGTCGATCGGGTAAATTAGTTACACTTGGCGATTTAGTTACTATAAAGGAGAAAATAAAAGATAAAAGCATCTATCGTAAGAATCAGAAAAGAGTGGTGTATGTTACTGCGGATGTAGCAGGAGCTTTGGAAAGTCCGGTGTATGCGATCTTTAATATTGCCGACAATTTGAATAAAATAAAAATGCCGAAGGGCTATAAACTGAAAGAGGAATATACACATCAACCTGTTTTAGAAAATGATTATAGTTTGAAATGGGATGGAGAATGGCAGATTACTTACGAAGTATTCCGCGATTTGGGAGCTGCTTTCGCAGTTGCGATATTGGTGATTTATTTGCTGATAATAGGATGGTTCCAGAACTTTAAAGTGCCATTTGTAATGATGCTTTCAATTCCACTATCGCTAGTTGGTATTCTCGTTGGGCACTGGTTGATGGGTGCATTTTTTACTGCTACTTCCATGATTGGACTGATTGCTCTCGCGGGAATAATGGTCAGGAATTCCATTTTGCTCATCGACTTTATTAATTTACGATTAGCCGAAGGAATTCCATTGAAAAGAGCAGTGATTGAAGCTGGTGCCGTTCGGACAACCCCAATTTTATTAACTGCAGGGACAGTGGTGATTGGAGCGATCATTATCTTATTCGATCCTATTTTTCAGGGATTAGCAATATCCTTGATGGGTGGTTCTATTGCCTCTACATTTTTAACCTTGGTAATGGTTCCCCTCATTTATTTCATGACTGAGAAAAAGAAATATCCCGAAACCAAATAAAACTACTGATATATGAAAGCTGTAATTATTTTTTGTGTGAGAGCATTTTACGACGATTTATTAAAGATCTATAGCAAGACTGGGGTCAAAAATTTTAATGAATTTGATGTGAAAGGTTTTAAAAACTTAAAAACTGATAATTCTGAATCCTTAAATTGGTTTGCATCTAAGAAGGATTACTACGATTCGATTGCAACATTCGCATTCATGGATTTAGAGATTTGCGAGACCTTATTCGAGCATATAAATGAATTTAATGATAAGATGGAATGCTGTAGCCCTATACATGCCTATAGAATTGATGTTGAAAAGTTTATTCACAACTTGTAAAATTATAAAATAATGAGAGAAAGACTGATAAGAGCCATTGCAGGTTGCATGATTATTATAAGTGTGCTACTGGCATTTTACGTAAATAGCTATTGGTTATTACTCACCGCTTTTGTGGGCTTAAATCTCGTACAATCATCCATCACCAAATGGTGCTTAATGGACGATATTCTTAGAAAAGTTTTTAAAGTGGATAATTAAATTCGTAAGTTTAGTTTTGATTTGTGATCCCGGGGTTTTGCTCCGGGATTTTTTTTTGGAGAGCTTTAGTGCTTAAGAAAAGAAAAACTAAGAAGTGATACATTGCAAAAATGACTACTTGCATGACGACTAGCTATTTTTTTGTACAAAATATGATTACTTGGATGAAAAATTGTCCCTTTTTGTACAAAAAATGGCTACTAAGATGAAAAGTAGTTCCTTTTGTACTTTTTTAGGAAAGGGATTCTAAAGCAGGTAAGAATATCTGTTAACACTACCTTTTTTCTATATCTTTGCCTCAAAATTTTGATATATGATTCGTACAATACAGCAAGCTTTCGACATATTAGATACTCAGGCGAAAGGAATTCCTTACGAAGCCATTGATTTTCTTAGAAATCAGGATACCAGTGATGCTATCAATCAGAAATTGGTTTATGCTTTAAAAAATGCTTACAATGGGGAGGTATACTATTCCGATGAACTACGAATAATGTTGCCAGCGCCTTTATGGTATGCCATCGTAGCCGAAAAATATCTTAGCGAAGATCTGTTTCAGCCATTGCTGGATATGTTTACCGTGGAGGAAGATTGGGATTTGATGAATGAACAAGCCGTGTATCTGGTTGGTTTACTCGCTAGAAAATTCCCAAATCAGTTTGTGAATAAGGTCTTGGATTTTATCGAAGAGAATATAAAAGAAGATAATAAAAAGCCATACATATATTGCTTCGAAGCCTTGTATTACGCAAATAACGAACAGTTTGTCCGAATTCACACCATTCTGGATAAAGAGAATTTTCATTGGCTAGATCATTATATTCGCGTACTTGGTGATGTGATGTGCGACGATACTTTGCGGAAATTCAAAGAAATGTTGCCAAAATTCAAGGGCAAACACACGGCTATCGAATTGCAATACTACATCGATGTAAAGGAAGGCAAGATTAGTGATTTTAAGAAAGGAACGGCTTTTTGTGAAATGCGCGATCCTGAATGGAAAAACCATTATCAGCATTTGGAATATATATTTGCCTCCAGCAATTCTCCGGTTGAACAAGGAGAGAAAATAAACAGGAACGATCCCTGTCCTTGCGGATCAGGTAAAAAATACAAGCATTGTTGTTTCACCAAAGTGAATTAAATCTATTGGTTTATTACCGCACGAAAATTAAAATACTACTTTACGGATAAAAAAACGGTTTTAATAGCACTTCTAAAGCGCCATTAAAAACGAACATTCAACTTTAGCGCTAACTACAAGTCTAAATTTGTGGCCAAAAAAGCCAATACGGAAAGCAGCATTATTCCATAAAAAAACAGAGCTGCTATTTGTGTTTGTTTCTTTTTATTCATGATGCTTTTTTAAATGACGGATGAATCTGTTTCTTTTATCTGATAATAATCTAAAACTGGCTCCAACGGGACAAAAATAGTGACAGAAAAAATCAGAGATAAATAGAGAACCAATTAATGCTGCCGGCAGAATGTACCATTGAATCCCAATTCCTTCTAAAGAGAAAAACATTGCAAATGGTTCGTAAGATGAAATGGTGGGATTCTTTGAAATAAGGATCAACATTAAGGATAACCAGAGCAAATACTTGGGAGTCTGAATCAAATACTTGCTTAATCCGGGGTGTATCTTAAAATTAACTCCTGATATTTTATTCAAGAGAATTTGCCCGGCATGAAAAGGGCAGATGGAATTACAATACACATTTTTACCCATAACAGCTATGGCAAGAAGATTACCAAATACCAGTATCCACCACACAAAATGATTCCTGATATCCGGGATATAAGCTAGACATAGGCGTCCGATATGCGAAAGAGAAATGGATGCATTAAGCAAAAATCCAATCACCAGACAGGAACTGAAAAGGACTATATACCTTAGTTTTTTATACTTCATTTGAGTGGCAATCAAAGCAAGAATAAAGATTAGCATCACTATTAATTCATATTTGCCAATTTTCCATCTTATCCCAACATCCGGAAGAGAAAATGAAAATTCATTTTTGGCAATATTCCATGCTGCTTCTCTGCTGGCAAGTGCTATTGCATTAGAACTTACTGTTGCACCAGAGACTACTGAAATATCAGATCGAATCAAATATTTGTCATTTACCTTTTTGCTAGGATATTGCTCAAAGTATCTTTTGTTCTTTAATTTTTCGATATAGGCATGTGTTTCCGAATTCTGTATTAATTCGATATCCATCGTATTGCCTATGGTATCGGATAATAATAATACCTTCATCGGTCCACCATAGCCTTGCGAATTACCAATGGAAACATAGCCAATCAAATGGTTTTGACTATAAGCAGCAATATTGCCATTTTTTTTACAAACCTTATCAATTTGCTTTTCCTTAAACAGTTGTGAGTTGTTAAACCCATCTGTTTCTTTCCTATTAGATTGACCAATATAAAATGCAACCAACAGGCTCGCAAGTGCAAACCCATTGATTAATGATTTCTTAAACTTATTGAGTGGCATTATTTATTTCTTTTTTAAAGCTATTTTACGTCCGAATAGGAGTAATAGAATGGATGGTATTCCAAATACCACCAAGCCCATACTCGAAGCTCGTGGCACACCTTCCAATACTGAACTTACCGACCAGGCAAGGCAAAATAGTAGGAGGAAACTACCTAATCCCAGTAGTATCCAGCTTAAAGCTGAAAATTGAAATTGCTTATTGTATTTCACCATTCCCAGAATAATTAGGCTTGTTAATACACCCAATAGGTAGAATAGTATTTCTGTTCCTGAAAAAATCATGATTTTTAGTTTAAAAGATTAATGACCATTATAACTTCTTCCTTCCGGATTATAGAAAACATCTATCTTTTCCGGATTACCAACGTCCCCATATCCAAACAGAATATCCATTTCACGCATGAAATTATGAACAGGACCTGGCATGGCAGCAGTTATTTTATCCACCAAACGGTGATGCCAGAAGTCGGGTTTGTTATAAGGGCAGGAAGCCATGCAGGATCCGCAATCTGTGCCGAATTCACTCCAGGTATGTATGCATTTTTTTGCATCCATATAGTATTTCTTTACGCCTTTAGCATTATACCATGCTCCATCGTAGGCTGGTTCAAAAGTAGGTTCCTTTTCAAAGGAGATTGCTTTTCCCGGACAGGCATCTGCACAACGCATGCAATTTTTGCAGAAATCCATTGCTCCAAATTCAACGGGCTTGTCGTATTTCACAAAATCAAAATCGGTATAAACTTTTGCCAATCGAACACGAGGACCATATTTATAGGTAACTAAATTTCCCATTCGCGATCCTTCGCCGAGACCGGCTGCAATAGCATATGGAATGCTGAGTCCGGTGTCGTTGCCACAAGGTACTGCATGGTAGCCTAATTGTTTTAAAAATATAGATAGTTGATAAGCAACTTTGGTCATTTCAGAATACTTCGAGCCAGCTCCGGCACCTTCCACATCGGTTGGAGCTGTGGCAATTGCTTCATAGTCCATTTCGAATGCCATCACGATAACCGATTTGGGCTCGAAAGGAAATCTTTCCCATCCATATACTGCATCTTCCGGCCGACCTTCCATTATGGCATGCGGATCAACAAAATCGGCATAATCCCAGCGTTTGTCTCGTTTGGTAATACCTACTAAGTCGGCACCATATAATCTGGCAGCTCTTTTTATGCTTGAAGTAGCCTCTTTTTTATTGGCAAATTTGTATTGATGCTTGTTTATCCAATCGTGATGAGGTAAGAATTCACCTTCTTTTTTTCTATACTGATCCCATTTTAATACTCCTTCTCCGGATATGGATTGTGATGACATTGGGGAAACACTGTTATGCAGAGCCCAGCCTCCTGCACTTAATGCCTTAGATAATTGATCAAAACCTTTTTTCTCCTCAAATTCCATCGAAAAGGTTTTATTCATGAATTTATGAACGGATTGAACCACTTCTTCATCGTCTCTATGGAAACCCCATAAACCACCAGTAAAAATGACATCTTTGTTGCTATGAGGTATATAATCATCACGAACCTCATAAGGGAAGTCATCATGAATTTTTATAAAGTTACCGGCTGTTTTTCTATCTATTTTTTTTACGACACTTTCTTTAGCTTTTGCTGGAAGTGTTACTGCTCCAATTGCAGCTCCGGCTGCGCCAAGCTTGAGGAAATTTCTTCTGTTGATGGCGTTGGAATTGTCTGTTTTCTTATTTGTCATACCTTTTTTATTAATCTCGTTTCAAATTAGAATGGATAGGAAAGGTTTCGTAGCTACTTTTTTTGATTCCGGAAGCAAACCTAACCCACAAAGGTTTTAAAATCGACAAGCCTAAGAAACTAAGACGTCTTATTACTCTGGCAAATACTTGTAAGTGGCAAATATAGAGATATTTGCATCATTAGGGTAGAAGTTGGTTTTTTTACCTGTCTTATGGTGGGAAATGAGATATACGCTGAGAAAATTATTAATACGACCTATCTGTAACAGTTAAAGTCATTATTAGCACTTTAGTTTTGGATTTTTAAGTATTGGAAATTTTACGGAGAGCTTCGATTCGGTATAAGCAGGAATAATAAGCTTAAATAGTTGGTGGAAAATCATTAATATTTTTTTTTGGAAAATCGATCAACTAGAAAGAAGGCTAAACACATAGCTGCAAGATAGGCTCTTAATCATTTTGTCGAAGGGTCTTTCGATATTCCGAGGGCGTCTGCTTGGTGAATTTTTTAAAAACAAGGTTGAAGGTTGCCTTTGATTTAAAACCAACCTCAAAAGCTAAAGCCAGGATGGAGTAATTTTGATATTTTTTCTCCTTTAGTAATGTTTTGAAGGCTTCAACCCGGTAATTATTGGTGAAGTCATTAAAGCTTTGCCCTAATAGTCTATTCAGCGTTTCGGTGATGTGATGGGCTGGAATATTCAATTTTTTGCTGATTATTTTTAAGGAAATATTTGGATCCAAATATACTTTCTCCTCCTGAAAATAGGAATTGATACTCGCAGCTATAATTTTTGCCTTTTCCTCACTCACACCGGAATTTGAATATTGCTTGAAACTGATAAGCGATTGTTGCTTTTTTTTGTGGTGTATTATATTCGGGCGAGTAATTACGTGATAAGCGATTACATAGCTCAAAACCAACAAGAAAATAATATTCAATAATTCTATTAAATCCAAATACTGTTCTTTAAAGCAGAAGAATATTGCCCGGGTCATTAATAACAAGGAATGAAAAAGCATAAGACTAACTAATAGTCTGATCATAACTGTTTTCTCCTGATTATATTTGAAAACTTGAAATATCTGAAAGCGTTTTAATTGATAAATTTTTGCAAGTTTATGAATCACCAAAAGGGGATATAAGATAAGCATGGAAGCTAATAAAAATTGAATGCTAATTATTGTGTAGCGTTGGACTTCTTCATTCTCAGTACCCTTTGTGATATAAACCAAAGCAGCCATTCCAATTGGTAATAATAGGTGAAGTACAAGTTTTCTGATTGAAGGTAATTTACCAATTATTACAGTTTGGCAATAAAAATAAATAGCCGGTGGTGATATAAAAGTGAAACTAAGAAAATAGGGGGTATAGATCTGATAGGCCTTATTACTGTAAGTGAAATAATAGAAGGCATAATGTATTAATAAGGTGAAAAGAATGAAATTTAGAAAGATGTTAGCCGGGGTTCTAAATTTCTTTTGAGATAAAATAAGTGTCAATCCAATAGTTTGAATGGCACAAAGAAGTATGATTTCTGTTATATTCATTGATATTCACAGGTGTAAGTTTGCTCGTATTCGTGTAGTGTATTACAATAGGAACGTTAAAACAAATAGGTTTTTAATGGATTTAAAGATAGCTTATTTTGAATACACATCAAGTTGTATTTATAAAATGAATATCCGACAAAAGGCAGACGATTGTTAGAGATTTAATATGCTTGAGTGCATTACTAACATTTTGAAAATCTATAACTTGATTGAGGAGGAATACCTCAACACTTTGTGGATGATTTCTACAATCAGGAAATGATGTTATTTTTACTAAGTCCGATTAAGAATTCTTAAAAATTTGTAACATTCAGGTTTAGCGTACGTTAAAGGAGACATTAAAGAAGGTTCCCCGTGTAAGATGCTTTTGGCACGGATTTCCCTATATGAGTTGTGAAGTTGAAAAATGTCTAATAGAACAAGAATGACAAAATTAAAGCAGAGAGGATATTCATATAATGGATTCCCTATTAATAGTTTTCAAAAGGAAACTATACCGATTAATCCACCCAATAAAAAGAATGGTTTTAGTTTGATGAAAATCATGTATTTTTATACCCCCCCTAATGTTTCTGTTATATAGACCAGTGTAAATCCCGTTATACTATACTCCAAACTTTATGCTGTAATTGATCAGTTAAAGTTTACATGAGTAGATTGTTAATCTGAACTAATGGTTCGGAAACGGATAATTTTTGTGAATTTTTTAAAAAGAAAATAAACTATCTTTAATAATAATATCAATGAGAAAAGAGAGAAGAGTGATTGTGGCAATGATGATATTGACGATGTGGTTTTCCTTCGCAGGTTGTGATGGCGAATTAGTAGAAGATCCAAACTCACCAGAAGTAGTTGCACCTGGAGATGGAGAAGATAATAGTAATAATAATGATGGTGATACAAAGAATGAGAATAGACCAGTTATAGAAAACCAGGTGTTTACAGAAACCCTAACCATTGATGGTCATGAGAATGATAGTCTAATTATAAGAAACTGTACTTTTGAAAACATTAATGACATAGCGCTTTTAGTTAAAACTGTAGATAATATAATAATTAAGGATTGTATATTCAGAAATTTAAAATCACATGCAATTTTTTTACAAGCTGGCCAAGTTTCAAATAATACAATTATTGAAGGAAATGAGATTTACAATGTAAATGGAATTGGAATATTTGCTGGTGAAGAACATATCGATACGCAATGTTTAAATAATAAAATCTATGATGTTGCTCTTGTTGATATTGCAGGACATACTCCACATGGAATTTATTTGTGCGGTAAGAATTTTCTAATTGAAGGCAATACGATTTATAATTGCGGTTCAGCAGATGGTAAGGGTTTAGGCATAAGTGTTCGCTCCTATGGAACTATTTCTAGGAATAAAATATATAATGGGAGGGCTAGTGGAATTGCATTCTCTAGTGATCATCCTGCATATCATGGTAATTTATTAATTGAGAATAATGTGATTTTTGATAATTATGAAAATGCTATTTCGCTTTATATGTCTAATGATGATTCTCCATTAGGAAATGTTACAGTTCGCTTTAATACAATGGTATCAAGCAATAAACCTGTTGTTTATGCCAACTCATGGAAAAGTATGGATAGTGAATTAATAGCAAATGGAAATGTATTGATAAGAACGGATGGAGATACAAATTATATTGATGCTTCTACATCAAATCCATTCTCAGAATCTCAAAATCTAATGAATGCTGGAGATATTGGTTTTACTAGCTTTACTAATAAAGACTTTCATCTTAGGGCAGATTCGAAGGCTTTGGGTTTTGCTACAGGAATTAATGATTTTCCATTTAATGATTTCGACAACAAAAATAGAAATTCCTCAGATTTGGATGCTGGAGCATTTGAAGGAAATTAAGAGCTTAAATATAAATTAGTGTATTTTAAAGGGTCATATCAATTTTGATATGGCCCTTTTGATTGAAAAGTATTTTATTTTAGTATCTCAGATTCTTTAAAAATGAACTAGGAGTAAAATGAGTATATCTATTAAAAATTTGGTTTCTAATAAATATGTATTGAAATTGTATAAGGTATATTTTGTTGTACTCTTCAGATTTTTAATCCTACTCCTAATTTGAATTCAAATGAGAAAAAAAATACTTCTGATTTCAAAAGATGCACTTAGAACAGCAGCTTTAAGTTGTTATGGGGGAATAATATGCAAAACAAAACACATAGATGAATTGGCAAATAAGGGAACTATCTTTAGACGGCATTACACTGCTGCTGCGACATCTGCTATGTCTTATACTTCAATGTTCACGGGAAAGTATTGTCATGAATTGGATCGGAAGAAGTTTACGGAAGTAGAAAATTATCTAGGTGATTCTTTGTTTCGAAATTTAGAGAAAAGAGGGTATGCGTGCCATATAATTTGGGGTGAAAGTTGGTTTAAAAATGTAGTTCCACTAACAAAAATATATGGTAAGAAGACTTGTTTTCACAATTTAGATATAGAACAAAAAGTAGGAGCAGAGAGGATTGCAAAGAAAGTTAAAGAGGCAGAGATTATTAGGGAAAGATTAAATCATATCATTAAGGAAGTATTAAAAATTAAAGAGGAAAGAGTTTTCATTTGGGTGCATTTCCCTCATGTTTTGTTTGGTAAATCTTGTTATGATTCAGATTTAGAGGTTTTTGATAGCTTTGTAGGTGAGATGCGAAATAATTTCGAGGATGATTCCATTTACATCACTTCAGATCATGGTCATATGAATATGACAAAAGGGATACCTGTATATGGATTTCATCTATACGAGAGTACAATTAATGTTCCATTAATTACTCCGAGAATAGGAACCAATGAATCTATTGATTTCCCTACTGGGCATACCCAACTGATGGAAATAATTCTTGAGGATAAAATCTCACATAAGGATTATGTGTTTGTTGATACACAATATTATTTACAAGAGAATCGAAAATTAGCTGTTATAAAAGATAACTTTAAGTACATCTATAATAAAAGAGGTAAAAAAGAACAACTTTTTGATTTGGAGGTTGATCCTGCAGAAAATGTCAATCTTCTTCTAATGCAAGTTGAAGAAAAAGGGCGAGGTAAGTTGTATTGGTTAGACCAGATTTATTATTACAAGAATTGGGAAAAAATATTATTGGTATATCAAGATTTAAAAATTCAAAAAGATAAGCTTTGGAGGGAAGGTAGTGTATGGACGGAATTGTTATATAAAATTAATTTCAAAGTTAAATACCTGCTAAACAAATTTAATAATTTCAAATATTTATCAAAACAGAATGGAGTATCGGGATCAAATCCTCTGATTACTAAATATGACAGGTAGGAAGTCTTATCGAAAATTTCTTATTTGCGGAATTTTTGTTTAAGTTTTCTTATGGATTCCCAGTGTGGTTTTATATAGATAAAATGGTGTTTTATAAAAAAAAACTGTTCAATTCATAAATTTAATATTTCCAATCTTGCTTGTTATTTAAAATGGTTTGAACTTGTATTACCCTGCTCTCTAAAAGATAAGGGGTTTAATATAGATATTGAATTAATGTTTAATTATTTTTTTGACTAAATTTTTAAGTGAATCGTGTTTAAGTTTATTATCCCTAATTTGTTTTTTGTAGTTTATTATTCGTTATGCTCCGATGAATAAGAAATTCATCAGCCTACTTTGTTAAATAAGCAATGTGGCTGAAGGAACGAAGTTGTGCCCATTCATAGCATTATTCAAGGAATATTCTTCTCTTAACCTACCCTGAAATTTTATCGTCTTTAGTGAACATCAATAATTGAATGATGTGTTGTGCTTAAATGTTGTTTTATGAGAAATGATATTGTTATGCTTGATCTGAAAACTCAATATATGCGGATAAAATTAGAAATTGATTCCGCAATTGAAAATGTAATTCAATCTTTTGAATTTGTTAATGGTTCGCATGTTAAAAGATTCTCAAACGAATTAGCAGACTTTCTAAAGGTAAAGCATGTGATTCCATGTGGAAATGGTACAGATGCATTACAAATAGCCATAATGGCACTTCAATTATCGCCTGGAGATGAAGTAATGGTCCCCTCATATACATATGTGGCAGCTGTGGAAATGATTTCCTTCCTCGGATTAAAACCTGTTTTTGTTGATGTTGATGCACATACATTTACTATCGATATTGAGGATTTAAAGAAGAAAATCACTCGCAAAACAAAATTGATTATTCCAGTACATCTTTTTGGACAATGTTCCGAAATGGAAAAAATTCTTTCGATTGCTCGGGAATATGATCTTAAATTGATTGAGGATACTGCTCAAGCAATTGGAGCAGATTATTTTTTCTCGGACGGAAGAAATACTAAAGCAGGAACAATGAGTGATTTTGGAACCACATCATTTTTCCCCTCCAAAAATCTTGCATGCTTTGGTGATGGGGGTGCTTTGTTCACTAATGATGATGTTTTGGCTGAGAGAGCAAAAATGATTGCAAATCATGGGCAAAAGCAGAAGTACTATCATCAGATTGTTGGTTGCAATTCAAGACTAGATAGCATTCAGGCAGCTATATTAAGTGTAAAATTGAAATATCTGAGAGAATATACCCAGGCAAGACAATGGGTAGCCGGTTTCTATGATGAACACTTAGGTGAACTTTCGGGAATTAAGTTGCCTGTGCGTGCTTCCTATTCATCTCACGTATTTAATCAATATACAATAGTCGTTGAAAATATGGTTGGTGTAAATAAAGAACATTTTAGAGATCACCTGAGAGAAGAGTTAAAAAATCTAGGTGTGCCGAGCATGGTATATTATCCTAAACCGCTTCATCTGCAAGACGCTTATTTCTCAGCCGATTTTCCTAGAAATAGTTTGCCTGTATCAGAGGATCTTTCAAAATCTGTTATATCAATTCCAATTCATACAGAGATGAGTCGAAATGCAATGTTTACCATTACAGAATCATTTTGTAAGGCTTTTGATTCAAGCTTGTATGCCTTTCGGATTAAAACACATAGCTCATAATGAAATATTTTGCTCACGAATCTGCTGTTATAGATTTAGGATGCAATATTGGATCAGATACTAAAATATGGCATTTTTCTCATATTATGCACGATTGTACTATTGGAGAGAAATGTAATATTGGTCAGAATGTGATGATTGCTTCGGGTGTTGTGCTTGGAGAGAATGTTAAAGTACAAAATAATGTATCAATCTATACAGGAGTGATTTGTGAGGACGATGTATTTCTTGGACCTTCGATGGTATTTACTAATGTAATCAATCCCCGATCTGCAGTAATAAGAAAAGGCGAATACCAAAAAACTATTATTCGTAAAGGTGTCAGTATTGGAGCAAATGCAACTATTATTTGTGGAAATGAGATAGGAAAATATGCATTTGTTGGTGCTGGAGCAGTAGTTACTAAACCTGTAAAGGAATATGCCTTGGTAATAGGAAATCCGTCTAAACAAGTAGGTTGGGTGAGTGAATATGGTCACAAGCTGAATTTCAATGGATCGAAATTAGCAATTTGTCCGGAAAGTGGACAAAAATATCTCTTGAAAAATGGTAAGGTGTGTAGAGTAGAGCTTTGAATTAATTTTTTTCAGTAATGACAATAAAAAGGAAAATCCGTTTTGGGATTGTTGGATTAGGACACATAGGAAAACGACATTTGGAAATGATCAGAAGCAACCGTGATACTGAAGTTGTTGCTTGCTGCGATTTATTACCTCTTGAAGATTTGGGATTATACATTCCTGGAATTCCATTTTATCGGGATTATGAGGAATTATTAGCAAACCATTCGGAAATGGATGTTTTGAATATTTGTGTTCCTAATGGTTTTCATGCTGAATTTGCGCTGAATGCTCTTGATAAAGGTTATCATGTGGTCTGCGAAAAACCTATGGCATTAAGTAAATCCGAGGCAGAACGAATGTTGTATAAATCATTGGAAGTGTCTCGTCATATATTTGTTGTTAAGCAAAATAGATATTCTCCACCTTCTTTGTGGCTTAAGGAGGTAATGAATAAAAAATTATTAGGTGAAATTTACATGGTTCAAATGAATTGCTTTTGGAATCGTGATGCAAGATATTATCAGCCTAATTCATGGAGAGGACGTCAAATTGAAGACGGAGGAACCTTATTTACTCAATTTTCACATTTTATTGATATCATGTATTGGTTATTTGGAGATATCATTAATGTTAAAGGAATATTTAAGGACTTTAATCATTCTCAGCTTACCGATTTTGAGGATTCTGGCATTGTCAGTTTTGAATTTGTAAATGGAGGAATTGGTTGTTTAAATTATTCGACTGCAGTTTATAATAAAAATTTGGAAAGTTCTGTAATTATTATTGGTGAAAGGGGAACGATAAAAGTGGCTGGGCAATATATGAACGAGGTTGTATATTGTGATATAGAAAATTACAAAATGCCGGTATTAAAACCATCTAATCCTCCGATTGATTATGGAGCTTATAAAGGATCAGCTCAAAATCATCATTATGTGATTGCAAATGTGGTTGATAAGTTAAAGAATAATGGATCGATTGCCACCAATGCTCTTGAGGGTTTAAAGGTTGTGGATATTATAGAAAAAATATATCAGTTAAGAGATTTAGCCGAGATAAAACAACCAAAACCTGATACTTTACAATATTACTTGAATAGTGTATCTGCTGTTGAAAAAAATGAAAACTTTAAATCTTAAGGATACATTATACGATTAATATTATTAGTTATGAAATTTTGAATTAGAAGCTTATTAATTTGATGAAAGCGATAAAGATAGCTGTTGTTGGTCTTGGATATGTTGGTTTACCTTTGGCTGTGGAGTTTGGGAAGAAATATCCTACACTAGGTTATGATATCAATTCAAAAAGGGTTCGTGAATTGATATCCGGGAAAGATTGGCGGAAGGATTTGAGAGTAGAAAACCTAAAAGCATCAAAGAAACTTATATTATCTGATAATCCAAATGATTTAGAAAACTATAACGTGTTTATAGTAGCCGTACCTACTCCTTTAAATAAAAATAAACATCCTGATTTGAGTCCCTTGTTGAATGCTTCAATAAGTATCGCAAAAGTTCTTAAAAAAGGAGATGTTGTTATTTATGAATCTACAGTTTATCCAGGCGCAACCGAGGAGGATTGTGTTCCTGTATTAGAGCGATACAGCGGATTGATTTTCAATAAAGATTTTTATTGCGGATATTCTCCGGAGCGAATAAATCCCGGTGATAAAATACATACACTTACGACTATTAAGAAAATTACTTCGGGGTCAACTCCCCGAATAACTGACTTTATAGATGATTTATATAAATCGATTATTCCCGCAGGAACATTCAAAGTTTCGTCAATTAGAGTTGGAGAGGCGGCAAAAGTCATTGAAAATGCGCAAAGAGATATCAATATTGCTTTTGTAAACGAATTGTCGGTAATCTTCAATCGATTGGGAATTGATACAAACGAGGTATTAAAAGCAGCATCAACCAAATGGAATTTCTTACCGTTTAAACCTGGTTTAGTTGGAGGTCATTGTATAGGAGTTGATCCATATTATCTTGCACATAAGGCTCTTGAGGTCGGTTATAATCCTCAAATTATTCTTGCCGGTCGTCGTTTAAATGATAATATGGGTTCTTTTATAGCTTATAATGTGATCAAGGAAATGGTGAAAAAGGGCTTCAGGATCCCTGGGTCTAAAGTCCTGGTTATGGGTATTACATTTAAAGAAAATTGTCCCGATATCCGAAATTCAAAGGTAATTGGATTAATTAGAGAATTGGAAGATTTTGGTTGTCTTGTGGATGTTTACGATCCTTTGGCAGATCCGTTAGAGGTTAGAGACAAATATAATTTGAAAATTATTCCTTACCTGAATGGTAACTGTTATGATGCTGTTGTAGCTGCGGTTGCACATGATGAAATAAAAAAAGTTGATATAAAAGCATTAAAGAATGGACATGATTCGGTTATTTATGATGTGAAGGGTATATTTCCAAGGGACATGGTTGATCAAAGACTATAATATAAATTAAGAGTGGTGAAATATTTTTCTAAAAGGTAGTTAATTTTGCAGCTTACTCAAGAATCTTTGAATGAGATAATATGTATCACAGAATTATAAAGGGTGGAGGAATATTGATTTCTTCAAATATTGTTGCATCTATTCTTGGTTTTATAGTTTTAGCTTTGGTTGCTAAAAATTTAAGTATAGAAGAGTTCGGTGTAATTGGAATCATTCAATCTTATACACTTACTATTAGTGCATTATTAAATTTCCAGACTTGGCAAACGATTGTAAAGTATTATCCAAGAATTAAAGGTAATTCAGAATTGATTCAATCTTTATTAAAGTATTCATTACGTCTGGATATAATTACAGCAATAATAGCATTTGTTTTTGGTGTTCTGCTTCTTGAGATATCTTATCAAATCATTAATTTACCGGTTGAGTATAAGTATTGTGCTCAAATTTATTTATTAAGTATTTTAACAAAACTTAATGGAACTGCAACAGGATATTTGAGAGTTCGTGATAAGTACAATATATTTTTTAAATCACAGGTATTTGCTGGTTTCGTGAAACTGATTTTAGTTTTGATAATATTATTCTTTGATTTTGGCTTACTATATATCATCATTGCTTTTATGCTGGGTGAAATTATTTATGATATCACTTTGAACCTTAATTTTTATAAAGTTTTAAAGACAGATAAATTGAACCGATTTTTTAAGAAAAGTACGAAACTCATTAAAAATAATTACAAAGATATTTTTGATTTCTCATTGTATTCCAATCTCACTTCTTCCTTTGATGCAATAATCTTTCAGGCGGATATAATGATCGTATCAGGTTTTTTTGGTTTAAGTTATGCAGGTTGTTTCAAAATGATTAAGGTAATAGTAGGATTAATTAATAGATTAGCAGGACCTGTTTCTATAACTATATCTCCTATTATCAGTGAATTAATTGCTGAAAATAAATTTAAGGAACTACGATCAAAACTCCTTAAATCATTTCTATTTCTTACCATATTCTTATGTCTAAGCTTTGGTTTATTTTTAGCTATTGATGAACTTGTTGTTAGAGTTATCTTCAATGAAGAATATGTAAAATATATCTACTATTTGGATTTTGCGATGTTTAATCTTTTTGTAAGTTTAATATTTATGGGAATACATCCGGCAACTAATTTTTTGGGGTACCATAGACAAATACTCTATATTATTATGGCTATGTCACTATTTTATTTTGCCTTGATTTATTTATTTAATGATAGTGTCGGATTTGAAATCATATTCATCGCACAATTGATTCAAATATCTACGATTATTATCTCTAAACTTTATCTTAGTAATAAAAAGCTAAATCTTATTTCTATTTCAAAATCAAGTATTTTATAATTAGGCTTTATTGTGGAGCTTTGATTTTTTTAATTCAACAAAAAATGAAAAAGATTGCGTCTGTAATATATTCTCTGCAAGTAGCCGGAGCTGAAAATGTTTGTATTAATATTTGTAGTAATGTTAACAAACAAAAATATCAGATTTATATAATTTCTATTTTTGATGCTATTCCTCTGGCTGAAAAACTATTAGCACATTCGAATGTAAAAGTGATTTCCTTAGGATTACCGTTACATTCACGATTCCAAATTTTTTCTCCAAAAGTTTTCTTAAAGCTTAGAAGAATACTTAAGGAAATTTCACCGGATATCATTCATTCTCATCTTTGGGGTTCAGGAGCATATATTCTTTCAGTCATAAATGGCTTAAAAATAAAAAATAGAATAGCAACAATTCATACTTCAGGAGGTCATTATAAATCATCTTATTGGTTATCCCGGATAGACCGGAATATTGAAAAATGGACGTATAAGTTTTTAAATTTTAAATTGGTTTGCGTTAGTGAAGAGGTTCAAAAAACAGTCATGGAAAAATTGCAAATATCAAATTCTCATGTGATTTATAATGGTATTGACATTGATTATTTTCGACCTTATAATGGAAATGTTAAATTTTCTTCTAGTTATCCTATAGTAATACACTTAGGAAGGTTTTTACCTGCAAAAAATCATTGGGATATTATTCGAGCTTTGCCAGCCTTAAAGGAAAAATTTCCCCAATTTATAATGTATTTTTTAGGATCGGGAGTAAAAGAGGGATTGAAAGAATATTGCTATGAATATGATTTAATTGATAATGTGCGATTTCTTGATGTTCAAAAGGATGTGCTGAAGTATTTGAATATAGCTGATATAGGAATTTTTCCTTCTTCATATGAAGGTTTAAGTCTTGCAGTACTGGAAATGATGAGTTGTGAGTTGCCAGTTATAGTATCTGATATTCCAGTTTTCAGAAAGATGACTGGAAATGGTTTATGTGCGAAAATTGTGGCATTACATCAAATTGAAGCATTGTCGAAATGTATAATTGAATTGGCAAGAGACAAAAGTCAGATGGAGAAATTAGGTAAACTAGCAAGAAAGATAGTTGTGGAACATTATTCTCTCAATCGTATGGTTTCTTCTTATGAAAAAATGTATGATATGAGTTCCTAATTTAGTATAATTATTCTGATATCAATATTGTATGCAGAAAAAGAAACTATTGCTTATTTCTCCAAGCCAATTTGGCTACTTAACGGATTATTACTTTTACTGTAAATATTTAAGAAAGGAATTTATAATAACGGTTCTATGTTTTGATGAGGGATTAAAAAAAGTAAATCTTCTCGATGTTCAGATTAAATATGTGCCTTTAACTGGAAATAGGATTACTAGATATCTCAGATGGCTGAAATCTGTGCTCTATGAAATTTTCCGATCAGATTATGATATTGTATTCTCCTATAGTTTTAAGTTTTGTTTCCTACTTAAATTATTATTTATCAAAAAACAAATGGTTTTGGATGTTAGAACTGGATCCGTTAAAGAGAATCCATTAATTAATTGGTTTCAGAATTGGCAACTTCGCTTTGAAAGTTATTTTTTTGATCATATTACCATTATTTCTAAAGGATTAATTAAGCATTTAGATCTAAATCCTGAAAAATGTCATTGGTTACCTTTAGGTGCCGAAAGATTAAATAATAGTAATTGCGGTTATAACAGTATGAAATTGTTATATGTTGGTACCTTAAATCACAGAAAACTGTACGAAACGGTGCTTGGATTTTCAATGTTTCATCAGAAATTTGGTGCGGATATCCCATGTGCGTACAATATATTCGGCTTTGGATCTGAAATTGAAGAAAACTTGCTTCGTGATACAATTATTAATTTAAACTTAGAAGAGATTGTAATATTTCACGGGCGAAAGAACCGTTATGAAATTAGTGACTATTACAAGGAATCTAATATTGGTGTTAGCTATATTCCAATTACACCATATTTTGATTTCCAACCGCCTACCAAGACATTTGAATATATTCTTGCAGGTATGATTTGTATTGGAACAGCTACTTATGAGAATTCTAATTTAATAACAAAGGAGAATGGAATCCTATGCAACGATTCTTCTGATTCGTTCTGTGAAGCCTTGGAAAAATACTATTACAATAGGAATTCTTATACATATTCTTCTGTTGTAAATTCTTTGGAAAACTACACTTGGGACAAAATTATTAACACAAACTTGAAACCGTATTTGAATATGCTGATTTCCGATGCTTAGGTTGGTTCTTCATTATTTATATTGGGCTTTGATTTTCTGTACTGGAATTTTTCAATTGTTAAACATTGATTCTTCCGTTTACAAAATGGGAATTCCATTGGTTAGCGGAATCTTATTCGCATACACTTTCATAACAAAGGGAAATCAAATAAAATATCCTTTTGTATGGTGGATCATTGGATTTATAGGAGTGGGCATGATTAGTTCTTTATTAAATCAAATAGATTCTTTCTCGTTGCTCTATTTTTTTATTTATACCATTTTATCCTACTCATACTTTATTGTATTGGTAAATGAAACGAGTCTGTTGTTGATCTCAAGAATTGTTTCCTTTATTAAAATTCTCGTCCTTATTCAAATTCCTGCAATATTTATCAAATTCTTACTGATTGGACAAACAGAACATGGTGGAATAGGAACTTTATCTGTAAATGCAGGAAGTGTATCAACAATTTTTCCACTTTTCATTATTACAATTTTATTTTGTTTCTATTTGTTTGAAAATAAAAAGAAATACCTGGTTTACATACTTTGTTTTAGTCTTTTAGGAATTGCAGGAAACAAAAGAGCTATCCTGATATTTATACCGATGGTGTTGGTAATTTGCAGTCTTTTATTTGTAAAGTTGGAGAGAGGAAAATATTTTAATAGTTTGACAAATAAATTAGCATTGGCTTGTACGATAGGTATTGCTGTATTCTATTTAACGGCAAAGACAAATAAAACGCTTAACCCCGAACACAAAATGTGGGGAAGCTTTGATTTGAATTATATCGTAAGCTATATCGATAATTATACAGATTCCGATTCATATGATAAATATCAAATGCGAAGAAAAGACGGTTTGATATATTTTATCAATTATACTTTGAAAGCAAATAGGGAACAAATGCTATTGGGAGACGGAGCTGGCAAGCTAATAGAGTCAAAATATAATACCCGTGAGGGAACAATGAAAAATGAATATGGAGTGAGATATGGCGGCAGAATGGCTTTGGTGTGGTTGCTCCTTCAGGTTGGTATATTAGGAACTCTAATCTACCTTTTCTTCTATATTAGGTTATTCTCACATGTTTTAAAAAAATACAGAAGTAATCCGGTCTATTTGTCATTTTTGGTACTCACTATAGTGTTTTTTATCGACACCCTAATTTATTCGAATGTTTTCTTAAGATATGAATATCTCAAAGGAATTTATTTTGTTTTACTTGGCTTGATTATACTTGATCAAAAATATAATACAAACTATTTCACGAAGCTTGTCCATTTTTAAAATTTTTAGGAAAGCACGAAAGAAAATTACATTCTAATGAAAGTTGTATTAATAAGTTCTCTTCCTCGAGATCTTAATTCCGTAAAAAGTGGTGTAGATGCTGTTGTAATAAATCTGATAAAAGGTTTTGAATTATATCCGGAAGTAAGTTTTCTCATCATTTCAATTGGAAAGTCTGATCACGAAGCTTCCGTGAAATATGCCGATAATATTACTATTCATTACTTACGAAAGAAAAGCCTGTTTGGAGGAATCTTGAACTATTATCTGTTTGATGCTCGAAAAGCAGTTCAAAAAATTATTTTGGAGTTTAAAGCTGATATTGTTCATATGCAGGGGGCATCACCTATGTTGTTTTGTTTAAGAGGACTCTGCAAAAAAAAAATCGTGATTACTCAACATGGAATAATGGCTGAGGAAATCAATTATCAAAATAGGAGGTTTGACAAGCTGAAATTTTGGGTTAAAAAATTGGTTGAACGTTATTATTTTCCAAAATTTCGCAATTACACATTCATCTCAAATTACAATCGAGTTTTTTTAGAACAATTAAAAGGGGATCAGCAATACAAAGGTGAACTAATTTACAATCCAGTTAATCCGGTATTCTTTGATTTGAAAACCCACGACACTTTCCATAACAGAATAGTCTATGTGGGAGTTATTAATTCACGAAAAAATCTTCTTTGCCTCTTAAGAGCTATCCAAGGGATTAAAAATAAAACGGATAAGCTGAAGCTTGATGTGATTGGAGGGTTTAAAGATGAAGCATATAAGAATAAGATATTGCAGTTTGTAAGAGAGAATAACTTACAGGATGATATAAGATTTTTAGGATGGAAGAGTCAACCTGAAGTGCTTGAATTGTACAAGAAGGTCGATCTCTTTGTTTTACCTTCATTACAAGAATCATTACCAGTTAGTATTGCAGAAGCAATGGCTGCCGGAAGACCTGTAATAGCTGCTGATGTTGGGGGTGTAACCGAAATGATTTCACACGAAGAGTCAGGATATGTATTTCGGTCAAATAAATCAATCGAGCTTGGAACCTATTTGATGAGGTTTTGTAATGGTGATGTTTCTTATTCAGAATTTGCAAAAAATGCTAGAGAGGAAGCTGTTAAAAAGTTTCATCCGCGTAATGTCGCTGCTCAGACAATTGAATTTTATAAAACAATACTCGAAAATTAAGATTATTATAAGAGCTGTTTTTTGTCTATGAAGAATGCTAAAAAATCAAAAATAGGAGTGATAGGTTTAAAGGGGCTTCCCGCTTATGGAGGTGCTGCTTCAGTAGGCGAAAACATTATTGCCAATCTCGCAGATGAGTATGATTTTACGATTTATGCTGTTAGTTCTCACACCAATTTAAAATCAGGATATCTTCAAAATTGTTTTCAAATTGTATTTAGAAAATTGCCATTTGAAAAGATCAATGCTATTTTTTATTATATACGATCAGCTTTAGATGCTCTTTTATTTCGTAAATATGATCTGATTCATCTACACCATAGAGATGCTAGTTTTGTAATCCCCTTTCTCAAATTACGTTATCCTATAATTGTAACAACTCACGGAATGGTACTTACGTCGAAATGGAGACGCTATAAATTCTTTTTTGAGTTTGAGGATCGTTGCTTTCTTAAGTATGCTAATTTAATTACAACAGTTTCTCTGAAAGATCAACGAATTGTTGGCAAATTGATACCGAAAGAAAAGATAAGATATATTCCCAATGGAGTTAATGCAAATGTTAAAATAGGAACTGAAAAGAAGGATTATATCTCTTTTGCAGCAGGTAGAATGTTACCAGACAAAGGCTGCCATACATTTTTAGAAGCTTTGGATTTATTGGAGAAAAGAGAAAATGTATTTGTTATGGGTGATTTAAAGCAAAACTTAACTTATGAAAAAGAACTATTAAGATTGCAAGAGAAGATAGGAGGTATAAACTTTACTGGCTTAATTAAAGAGAAGAAAAAACTTTTCGAAATCATATTCAGCAGTAAATTTTTTGTTTTTACTTCTGTAAATGAATCCATGTCGATGATGCTATTAGAGGTAGCTGCATTAAAAGTTCCGATAATTTGTTCCGATATTCCAGAAAATAGAGATGTTTTCGGAGATGAAGAGGTTCTCTTCTTTAAAGTGAAAGATGTACAGGACCTTGCTGAAAAAATAAGATATGCTTCTGGCAACCCTGAAAAAATGAAAGTTTTCGCGATGAATGCATATCAGCGATTGCAAACTAGTTATTTATGGTCGAAAATTGCAGTGGAATATAAATCCGTATTTGAGAAATTTATAAATGGCAATTGATACTTCAATTCACACAAAATATATTGACGGGAAGACGGATATAGAAATTATATTGAATTCTTCTTGTTTGGATAGAAAACTTTGGAGTGATTTTGTTTACAATCATCCACAAGGTAATGTTTTCCAAACTCCCGAAATGTATGAAGTCTTCAATGGAACTGATGGCTTTGATCCAGTTTTAATTGCGGTGTTACAAGATCAGAAGATTAAAGGAATAATGCTTGCCGTTATTCAAAAGGAAGCAAATGGATTTGTGGCGAATTTTGCTAAAAGATCAGTTATTAGAGGAGGTCCACTTGTGGCTGATGATGAGATTTTAGATCTAATTTTGCAGGAATATAATAGCATTGTGAAGAATAAGGTTTTGTATTCACAAATTAGAAATTGGACTGAATCACCTAATAATAGGCTTGCATTTCAAAAATACGGATTTCAATTTATCGATCATCTGAATGTATTAATTGACCTTACAAAGTCTAAGAAAGAACTCTGGCAAAATATCAATAAGAAAAAGAGGAATCGAATTAGAAAAGCATACCGGGAAAATCTTGTATTCAGACAAGATAATCCAAAAACCGATTTAGCCGATGCATACGATATTTTGAAAGAAGTTTATCATCGAATTAAACTCCCATATCCTAAAATAGAGTTTTTTGAACTCTTACATGAAAAACTATCTGAGCGGACAGAACTATTAACTTTTTCAGTTATAGCAGATGGGAAACTAATTGCAACTCGTTTTGTCTTGACTTTTAAAAAATGCCTATACTTATTTTATGCAGGTTCTCGCCAGAAATACTCCGAAAAGTGCGCTAATGATTTAATTAACTGGGAATTAATTCTTTGGGGAAAAAACAATAATTATTCCGTTTTTGATTTTGCAGGGGCCGGAAATCCTAATATTGCTTATGGAGTAAGGAGTTACAAGATGAAATTTGGCGGTGTGGTGACTAAGCCAGGCCGATATGAAAAAATCCACCAACCTATTCTTTTTCAGATTGCTAAGAAATCATTCTATTTATGGAAGAGGGTTAAAGCTTAGTTTTTTAATGCTTAAATCTTCTAATTCATTCTGACACACATTTAAAATTTTGTTATGCTACTTGACTTTACATTAGATATATACAAAAAAATACTTCTCGGCTTTAAAGAGAAAGAATACGAATTTCAGACATTCTCAGAATATCTTACAGAATCGAAAGATAAAGTAATTTTATTACGTCATGATGTGGATAGAAGACCAGAGAATGCTTTAATTCTAGCCTCAATTCAAAAATCATTAGAGATTAAGGGAAGCTACTATTTTAGAACAGTTAAAACCAGTATGAAAGAAGATATTATTAGAGAAATCGCAGATATGGGGCACGAAATTGGCTATCATTACGAAAATCTGACTACAGTATCTAAAGGATTTAGATCTGTTAAGAACAAAAATCATCTCCTTGATATGGGTATTCAGGATTTTCACACTCAATTAAAACGCCTTAGAGAAATAGCTCCCGTGGGAACCATTTGTATGCACGGTAGCCCAATCTCTCAATTCAACAATACGGATTTGTGGGAGAAATTCGATTATACAGATTTTGGAATTATAGGGGAACCATATATTGATCTAGATTTTAATAAGGTTTTATATCTCACGGATACTGGCAGACGTTGGGACGGTTTTAATGTAAGTGTAAGAGATAAAATTAATGCGCAACAAATTATTTGGGAAAAAAAAGGTATGGTTTTTAAAACTTCATTTGAAATTATTGATGCTATAGATAATGATTCATTACCAGCCAAAATTATGATGACATTTCATCCGCAACGCTGGAATCAAATTAATTTAACTTGGTGTAAGGAATTGATTCTTCAAAATATTAAAAATCCTGTTAAGCAAGTTTTGATTTATTTCAGAAGTTTAAATCAGCATGCAGTTTAATTTTATTAATTAGGAATGTAGATTAACATATTTAATAGTAGACTGAATGAGTAGTAACTGAAAAACACTTCGTCAAAGTTGTAAGTACTATAATAACAACCTCTGATATTATGAATAGTAAAATTTAGTAAATTATGAAGTATTGAATTATTAAGTTTAATTAAAAAAATATTGTCATGTTAAGGTTCGTATTGTTCATTTGATGAATAAATCGTTAGACGATGAAAAAAGAATATGAAGTAATTGAAGGGTTAAAAAAGTCAAGACGGTGTAAAATTCCATCTAATAAACTCTCAAGTTTTGTCATTTTCCTAAACGATTTTGCAGATCTTTCTCACCGTGTGGGAAAGAATGGATTTGAGTTTATTAGTAGATATTTTAGTCGTTATAACTCTAAACATGTATTAGTTAGTTCCAAAAGCATAGAAGATATAAATCGATTATCTGGTAATGAATATCAATTGGTGATAAGTTTGGAGCCAATAAATAATCTAATTAGTATCAACGAATTTTTTGAAGCTGTCAATAATAAGTTGAAATATAAAGGAATCCTAATTTGTCGCTTTACGCCACAGTATAAAGTTGAAGAAAGAATACTTAATACCAATCCTTTTCCAGTTAATCACTTAATGTATTTTGCCCATTTTATCTTTTATCGGGTATTTCCGAAATTAAGTTTAACTCGTAACCTTTATTTTTTACTCACCAAAGGGAAAAACAGATCCATTCGAAAATTAGAAATGATTGGTCGCTTATATGCTTGTGGTTATGATGTTGTGAACGAGTATGAAACGGGTAATCACATCTATTTGGTAGCAAAAAAACAAAAGGCTGCTTTTTTCGATAAATATTCTTCATATGGCTTTCTTTTTAAAATGAAGAGAATCGGAAAAGGCGGTAAGGAGATATTGGTTTACAAACTTAGAACCATGGTTCCTTTTTCTGAATATTTGCAAGAAGAATTCATTAAAAATAATCAATTGAAGAAAGGTGGGAAAATTAAAAATGATTGTAGAATTACACCAATTGGTAAAATTCTTAGAAAATATTGGATTGATGAAGTCCCTAATTTGATAAATTTTTTTAAAAGAGAGATGAAGATTGTTGGTGTCCGTCCAATTAGTAAACAGTATTTATCTCTTTATAGCAGTGAACTGCAAGATTTACGTAAACAGGTTAAACCAGGAATTATTCCTCCTTTTTATGTGGATTTGCCGGAAACATTAGATGAAATACAAGAATCTGAGAAAAAATATATTGAATCCTATCTTAATAATCCATTACGTACTGATGTTAGATATTTTATTGCTGCTTTTAAAAATATTTTATTAAAAAGAGTCTGTAGTGAATAATTCTAAATCATGGTTATAAATATTGAATAACAGATTGTCCTTTTCTGTTTTTTATGCAACAAAGTGAATTTATCACTTTAAAGAATAATATCGTATGACAAGTTCAAATGAAATTCTCGAAAATTTGGTAAAAGAAGAAAAAAAGCAAATCCAAGCTTTTCAATACAAATTAATATCTAAATGGTATTGGTTCTTACTATTTGGAATACTTGGCTTATCAATTAGTTTTGCTTATAATTTTTATTCACCACCTACATATCAAGCGAAGAGTACCATATTGGTTCAAAATGAATCCAAATCTTTACGTGGCAAGGAATTCTTTGGAGATGATGGTAGTTTGAGAGGAATTAGCATTCAGGATCATATTGGTGTTTTAAAATCTTCTTCATTGGCAAAACAAGTAATTGGTAAATTAAGATGGGAAACATCATGGTATAAAGAGATATTGTTCTTTGATCGGGATTTGTACAACCAGGAACCTTTTCTGGTTTACGAAACTGGTATGTACATAAATCCAAAAGGGCTTCCCCTTTATGTCAGAATGATATCAGATGAAGAATATGTAATAAGAACCAAAAAGTTAACTTTTGAGAATTCAGAAATATCTGATTTTGAATCAAAGGGTAAATTAGGAGTTCCGTTCGAAAATGAATTCTTTAGTTTTGTACTGGTTAAAAATCCAAACGTAATTACTCCAATAGGTATGGAGTATTTTTTTGTTTTTAATGATTTAGAGCGAGTTAGTTTAAGGTATGTCAGCGAGTTAACGGTAACACATGACGATTTAAAGGGGAATTTAATAGCTCTAAAACTTAAAGGAACAAATGCACAAAGAGAGGTAGATTTTTTGAATGAATTGAGTAGGCAATATATCGAGTTTTGTTTGTCTGAGAAGAACAGAATTTCTGAAAATACTGTTCGTTTTATTGATATGCAGCTAGAAGGTGTAGTCGATTCATTAAAGCAAACAGGAAATCTTTTTAGTGCTTTTCAATCTAAAAATCAAAGTTTAAACCTAAAAAGGAAAGCTGATTTGGCATTAGCTGATTTAAAGAGGCTTGAAGAGGAATATTCTTTGTCGGAAAGGAAGCTTAATCACATTAGGAATTTATTTTCATATTTAAATAATAGTTCTCACTTCTCTAAAGTGGAAAGTAATCTTCAGCAAGATTTTGGAAAAGAATTTGGGAATAAATCCACTTTATCACCATCTGTAATTGATATTGCAGATCCAGTTTTGAACAATTTAGTTTTGAAGTTAGGAGAGCTTTACAATAAAAAGGAGGTTCTATCATATAGTGTAAAGCAAAGTGATCCTAATATGTTAGTGTTAGAAAAGGAAATCAGACATACAAAACAAAGTTTAGAGGAGAATCTTAAAAACCTATTGATTAATAGTGAGAAAGACTTGAGTAGTATCGTTAAACGTATGAATAGTGTGAAAAATCAATTGGTTCGTTTACCTGGAATGGAGCAAAAATTTATTAATTATAAAAGAAGATACGACCTTAATAATGATTTATATACGTTTCTTTTAAAAAAGAGAGCCGAGGCGGAAATTACTATTGCTTCAAATGTATCTGATTCACAAATTGTTGATAAAGCAAGCTTAATATCAACTAAACAAGTTGGACCAAAAACCATTATAAATCTTATTATAGGTTTCTTCTTAGGAATTTTTTTACCTTTTCTTTTTATAAAAACAGTAGATTATTTCGATAATACTATAGGAAGTATTAATGAGTTGGAAAAAGAAACTTCTCTTCCTGTTCTTGGCGTAATTGCACACAATAAATACCGTAAAGAGGTTTTGGTCTGTAATCGCCCTCGTTCTGGAATAACAGAATCATTTAGGGCTCTTAGGACAGATTTGGAAAATTTATTGGCAGATAACCAACAGAGGATAATATCAGTACAATCTGTTATGCCAGGGGAGGGGAAATCATTTGTAAGTGTAAATCTCGCGTCAATTCTGGCGCTTAATCATAGAAAAGTATTATTAGTAGAAACCGACATGCGGAAACCGAAATTGGGTAAAATGTTCGGATGCAATGGTAATAGTGGAATAAGTAACTATCTGAATGAAGAAGAAAATCTTAATGATATTATTTGTCCAACTCAAATTGATAATTTGAGTTTTATTTCTGCCGGCCCGATATCAGCAAATTCTGCCGAGTTGTTAGCAAACGGTAAGTTTAATAAATTAATTGAGACCATAAAGAGACGCTATAATTTTGTGATTATGGACTGTGCGCCAATTTCGCTGGTAACGGATGGATTATTGACAGGAAAATTTGCAGATGTTAATTTATTTATTTTGAGACATCGATTTAGCCGAAAAGGACAGGTTAGCTATATTAATAAGTTGGTGGATAAGGGATCGTTGAATAATGTTTCTTTGATATTAAATGATTTCAAATTTAATGAGTTTGATTTTGAAAGAGTAGGTTATAGTAAGGGATATTATCACGATGATTACATAGTGAATCGAAGTATGATAAATTGATTTCAACTAGCGTTCTACGGATGTAAGATTATTCATGTTATATAATAATTTATCGGGATTTCTACTTAGGTGGCTTATCCCGATTGTTATTTATAACTTTCTGAAATCTTAATTCAAATTAATTGTATTGAAAGATATGTGATCCTTAACCAGTATATTCACTAAATTAGCTCAAAATTATCTAACAATATGGATTTGTATTTCAATATAAAAGTAAAATTATTTAAAGAAGTACTCGGACTTGTTAATGAAAAGATAATGAGCAACCAAAATGCTTTGAATGATTTAAAGGAATCTGCCGAAAGCGAAGCAAAGAGCAGTGCAGGTGATAAGCACGAAACAGGTCGCGCAATGATACATTTGGAACAGGAAAAAATGACTAAACAGTTGGTGGAGAATACAAAATTGCAGCAAGTTTTAACCAGTATTGATCCTAGTTTTCTGCACGATAAGGTAGAATTGGGCGCTTTGGTGATTACCGATAGACTACGATTTTTTGTTTCAGTAGGATTGGGCAAAATAAATTCCTCCGGACATGATTATTATAGTATTTCTCTGTCGTCGCCAATAATAAAGGCATTTATTGGAAAAAAGATAGATGACTTGGTTCATTTTAATGGACAGCTATATAAAATAATTTTAATTGTGTAAATCTTTAATTTGAATGTTCGGTTTTTTTATTCTGTATTTTGATGAGCATTATTTATATCCATAAATCCTCTTTGGCAACTTTGCCCGAAAGGAGTTTTTTTATCCGATGACATTTTAAAAATATGATGCTCCTAATAAAGTAATTCTAGTCATTTTCTATTCTTGATACTTTATAACTTGCTTCGCTAATTTTTTATTTGCGTGTAAAGGATTTCAATACCCACATCAAAGGGTGTGACGAAAATCAAGGTTTGTACATTTATTACAGAGGTTTCTAATTAATAGAATCACACCCATCTAATTGTGAGAAATTTATAAAGCTATCCTTAAAATTTATGTGTATTTATTTTATTTGGCTTACGAATAAAAATAAGACTTCCTCATAATTATTTATTGACAGATAAGTCGAAATAATCTATGGGTAAGATTGATTTTAAGCTCGTTGGGTTAGTATTGGTGAAATATGTACAATGCAGTTATGGCTGCATATTATTGAGTAATCTGGTGTTGCAATAAAAAGTCAAGAAAAAAAAACAGTAGTTCTTTTATAATGTAATTTAGAAAACAATTAATTTTCACAACGATTAGTAAAATAGAATTTCATGGTCTTTTCTATATTATTGGACATACATAAAAAGATTAATTTGTCTGAATATCTTAGATTAAGAAAAGATATGGTAAATGACACAAAATTTAATTTTCAAACGAATTTTGAATCTTATTTTCTAAAATTATTCATTTGTCAGGAAAAAAATTCAATTCACAATTACTATATGAGACTTGTGTTATCCTGAGCCTTGCAAGTACTATCTTTACAAAACAAATTATAGACTTAGGAAATGATTTTAGAATTAGATTGATAGGTGGATTGATGAATTGCCTAAAAAAGTATTATGAATAAGAAGAGCAGGAGATTGGACTTGATTAGTTTTATTTTTTTTTGTAAATTATTACATAACAATATGTTGTATTGTTTGTTGTGAGTGTTAATTTGAATAATTGAAAGTAAAAATCAATCCTTATCTTAATAAAAGATCTTTGGTTTTTCAAATTATTTGTAATGGAAAATATTAAACTAGTTATATGGGATCTTGATGAAACTTTTTGGAAAGGAACTCTTTCCGAAGAAGGAGTTAGTTGTGTCCCCGAGAATGTTGAATTGGTGAAGTGGTTGACAGATAGAGGGATAATAAATAGTATTGTATCCAAAAACAATTATGAAGAGGCCAAAATTAAACTTCAGGAAATAGGGATATGGGATTATTTTATTTTCCCCACCATTGCATGGGAGAGTAAGGGGGAATTGGTTCAAAGCGTAATTGAAAAGTGTCAGTTAAGACCTGTAAATGTCCTGTTTTTGGATGACAACCATATGAATTTGGAAGAGGTCAAATTTTATAATAATGGATTACACTCAGAGTTGCCTTCATTTATAGATGGGATAAAAAATCATTCAGCTTTTAAGGGAAAAGATGATTTTTCTCACAGTAGATTGAAGCATTATAAAATTTTGGAAAAAAAATTTGTTGACAAAGTTGAGTTACACGATAATGCAGAATTTCTTAAAGCATCCAACATTAAAATTCAGTACATTAAAGATTTGAAATCTCATATTGAAAGGCTTCACGAAATCATAAACAGAACTAATCAGCTGAATTATACAAAGAAACGACTGGATAGAACTCAGATTGTAGACTTAATTGAAAATCCTCACTTGGATAAAAAATTAATAAAGGTTGCCGATAAATATGGTGATTATGGAATTGTAGGATTCTATGCTATTGATATGTTGAAAAATAGATTGGAGCATTTTGTTTTTTCGTGCCGAATTATTAATCTAGGAATTGAACAGTTTGTTTATGCCGGATTGAATTTTCCCGAAATTGACATTGTACCGGATGTAGCTATTACATTAAATTCGACAATACCAGATTGGATTTCTGTTTTTGATAAACCAAATTTAAAATTAGACCTATTGGAAGATAAGCATGAAAAATCAGAATGTAAAATTTTGTTTAAAGGGGAGTGTGATCTATTCCAAATGCTTTATTATTTGAGTGACTATAAATGCAAAGTAATTAAAGAATCTAACTATAATGGAAAGAATAATTTTGTTATAAATAAAGAGCATTCCCAAATGCTAATTGATAGTAGGGAAATGCCAAAAAACCATATAGATTATTTAGTTGAAAATCTACCATTTATAGATGAGAAAACTTATCGTTCTAGAGCTTTTTCAGGAGCATATGACGTTTTTGTTTACAGCCTTGTAATGGATTTTACGCAGGAAGTTTATGAGCACAAAAATCTAGGTGTAAAAATTCCTTTTGGAGAAAACCATGATAATCTAACAAATCAAAAAGAATGGACGAAAATTAAAAATAAATACGAAGAAAGGAATTGCAAAGGCATGAATTCGGAATTCCTTCGATTCTTTTCTGAGGAATTTATGCACAAAGGCAAAATCTCGTGTGAGGATTTTAAAAAAAATCTTTTACAAATTCGAAGTGGGATTCCATCACATATTCCAATTATTTTTATGAACGGATCAGAAGTTGAATTCACTGCGGATTGGGAAAGTTATGACGTAAAAAGAAGTAAAGAAATGAATATGGCTTTGGATAAATTTATAGAGCAAACTCCAAATTGTTACCTTGTTGATATTCGAAAGTATGTTAGCTCAAAGGACCATGTAACATATGGTATTAACAGATATAATCGGCAATGTTACAAAAAAATTGCGCAAGATTTGATAAATGCACTACAACGTGTTAGCACCGTCAATATTAAAAAGAAGAGGATTGCTCTTACTACCGCCATTGATTTTGTGAAACCAATATATCGGACTGTAAGGAGAAGTTTTTTTGGTTTAAAACATTTTATGAAAAAATATTAATACAATTAGTTATAATTAGATTAAAAATTACAAGCAGACTTATTCTGATGAGTCTGCTTTTTATTTCCTCAAAATCAGATTGTGAAATTATTTTTTAAGATGCGAATTTATAATTTCCATAAATCCTTGTCGGTAGCTTTGTCCGATAGGGATCTTTTGTTGATCGATTTCAATTTGATTTCCCTCAATAGATTCGATAAGTTGTAAGGAAATAATGTAGGATTTATGCACACGTGGAAATTGATTTCTAGGTAGTAAATCTTCCAGCTTTTTTATCGTTAGTTTACTTACGATAGTTTTTGTTTTAGTATGTATTTTAATGTAATCACCTAATCCTTCAATGTATTTGATGTCATCAAAATTTAGTTTGATGGTTTTCTTATCTGCTTTTACAAATATAAAATCCTCTGTTTTTGAGACTGCGGTTTCCGTTTTTTTATTTGCAGTTCTGTCCTGAAGGCTCAGTTTTTCTTCCACTTTTGCAATAGCTTTCACAAAGCGTGGAAAGGGTATGGGTTTATGCAAGTAATCAATCACATCCAATTCAAAAGCATCCAATGCATATTCGCGATAGGCAGTAGTAATAACTACCAAAGGAGGATGCGACAGACTTTCCAAAAAGCTTAGTCCTGTAAGTTTTGGCATGTTAATATCTAAAAACATAGCATCTATTTGCTTATATCTTAAAATATCCATCGCCTCTAGTGCATTTTTACAAGAGTGAACCAATTCTAAATGTGGAAAATCATGAATGTATTTTTCCAATACCTTTCGGGCATGTATTTCGTCATCTACAATAATACACTTGATGGTCATAGTGATAAGCTTAAATGCGTTTTGTATAAATTATTGTCTGTGGATATATTAAAAACATGATGTTTTGGATAAAGCAATTCTAATCGTTTTCTAACATTTTCTATTCCCAATCCTTTATGATTTGTTGCTGCTTTTACTTCCCTCATTTGTTCGTAAGGATTTTCAATATCCAGATTTATGCAGGTATCAGAAATACTGATTTGAATAATTATTTCAGAAGAATCGAGCACTGAACTAATACCGTGTTTAAAAGCGTTTTCAATTAAGGGAATAAAAAGCAAGGGAGGAATTTGATATTCCTGATTTTCACCATCAATCTGTAAGTTGATTTGCGCCACATCTTCTACTCGTACCGATTCCAGTTCAATATAATTTTTAATGAACTGTATTTCTTTTTCCAGGCTCACTTCTTCATCTTTACATTCATACAGCATGTAACTAATTAGCTGGCTCAATTTAAGAATCATATCCGGGGTTTTTGCCGAATCGTATAAGCTCATGGAATAAATGTTATTTAGGGTATTAAAAAGAAAGTGTGGATTAACCTGTGCTTTGAGTACGTTTAATTCAGCTTCCAGCTGTTCTTGAGCCTTTTCGGTAAATTTCAGATTCTCATCTTTTAGTTTTATCCATTCTTTTACAAAGTGAAATAAGGAACTGGATAAGATAAATATGTTCGTTCTAAAACTATTCATTATGACCATCTTCCATGGACTTTGCAAGGCGAATTTTTTGAATTCTATCTCAGGAAAATTGTAAAGAATAATACTTAAGATGCTGATGGTAATTGCTTCCCATTTAATAATTTGAAATATGTATTTGAGGTAGTTACCTGTATTCCAATATTTCGGTATCAATATCCTCAAATTAAAATAAACCAATAGCACAACAGTACCGATTTGAACTCCTTCAAAGAACAATTCGTTGGTAAATCTCTTTGGGTCCATATCAATAAACCGACCTAGTTCCAGTAAAACGAATACCGACCAAAAGGAGAGGTGTTGCACCCATCTAATCGTGAAAAAATTGTAGAGTTTTTCTTTAAAATTCATATCTGCATATTTTATCTGGCTAAAGAACAAAAATAAGTAATCCGATCCATCATTTATCGATGAACAAGGAAAAACCGTCTGTAAACAAGTCTCTATTTCAATTTAATAGGATACAGCTACTAAATGCTATCCTTTACAGATATCCAACAGGCATATATCGATATAATTTACTTTTCGATTCAGGACAGCCTATCATTGTGTAGATTTTAAAAATTATTGTTGTCATGATGAAAAGAAAAAGTATCCTCCTTGGCCTACTGGTAATCCTGCTAAGTGTAATTATTACATCTGTTTTGATTAGCATGAAGGAGCCACCAAAGGAGAAAGAAAGCATATCAAGGATCATTAAAGTCCCCGTACAGATTTTAAAAAACAAGACAATAAATCTTCAACTAACAGCAGTTGGTAATCTCGAAGCGCATAAAAAAGTGGATGTATATAGCGAAGTGACAGGTATTTTAAAAGCAGCTAATAAGTTATTTTTAGAAGGAGTAAGATTTGAGAAAGGAAGTACGCTATTATTGGTGAAAAACGACAAATATAAAGCAGAAGTATATTCCAATCGCAGCAGTTTTATGAATGCCATTGCAAGCGTACTGCCTGATCTGAAATTCGACTATCCTGAAAGTTATACTGCCTGGGAAAAATACTTGAGCAATTTCGACATAGAGAAAGAGCTTGCTCCCTTACCACAACCTAAAAATGAAAAAGAAAAATATTTTTTGGCAGGTAAAAATATTTATACCAACTATTACAATATAAAAAGTCAGGAGAAAGAATTAGAAAAATACAGGCTAATAGCTCCTTTTACCGGTGAAGTGATAGAATCGGATATCAAACCTGGAACCCTGGTTCGTTCTGGCCAAAAATTAGGTGAATTTGTAAGCACGAAGTTTTACGATTTGTTAGTGGGAGTGGATTTGAATGATTTGAATGGTGTCGTCGTTGGCAATAAAGTAGATATTGTTTCTCAGAATATAAGTGGAAAATGGAACGGAGTAGTGCGACGCATCAGCAGTAAAATTGATGAAAAGACACAGATGGTTAATGTATATATCACTGTTTCCGGGCAAGGTCTTAAGGATGGGATGTATTTAAATGCCAATATTCATTTAAACAATCAGGCTTTTGGCGTTGAGATCCCCCGAAAATTATTAGTGAAATCTGATTGTGTTTATCTCGTTGTAAAAGATGTTGTTCAAATACAAAAAGTTAAGGTGATTCAGCGAAAGGAAAATACAGTGGTTGTTGAAGGATTGAAGGATGGCGATTTGCTTGCATTAAAAGCATCTGGTATTCATCAAGGTATTAATGTTTCTGCTGTCTTTGACAAGTAGTTAAATATTTCGGAATCAATTAAAACAGGTTGTATTTTAAAAAGGAGATGATAATAGGAGAAAATAAACGAACCTCTAACAGAAGTTAGTTTGCCAATCTTTTTCCTGAATTAACAGCAAAGAAGTAACATCATATGAAAGCCATCACTAAGCTTATCCAATTCTAAGGAGTTGCTTATTACGACGATTTTCATATGGCAACGATATTCAAATATTAGCATATGAAATCAATAATAAGTTATTTTTTAAAATATCCATTTGCAGGTAATTTACTGGCAGGAGTATTTGTAATACTGGGGTTATTTGGTTTGTATTCCCTTAATTCATCGGTGATGCCTCAAATTGACCCTGGTAAACTCATCGTAACGGTTGCTTATCCAGGTGCTTCACCGGAAGAAGTGGAAAAGGGGGTTGTGCTTAAAATAGAGGATAACCTGAAAGGAATAAGTGGTATTGAAAAAGTAACTTCTACTTCGGAAGAAAATTTTTGTACGGTAATAGTGGATTTGGAGACCGGGTATGATTCCAATTTGGCTTTGCAAGATGTGAAAAATGCTGTAGATGGAATTAGTTCCTTTCCCGTTGGTGTGGAAAATATTAGCGTGAAAAAGAGAGAATTCACTGTTTTAGCAGTATCCATGGCATTAAGTGGTGATGTTGATCTGAAAGATCTGAAAAATTATGGTAGAGAAATTGAAAATGACTTGCGATCAATCGGTGGTATATCTAAAGTTGAACTTAGTGGATTTCCTGATGAAGAAATTGAAATTGGTGTTAATGAAGATGCTCTAAAAGCCTATAAAATCAGTATTGATGAGATATATGCGGCAGTAAAGTCAGCAAATATAGAGCAAACAGGAGGATCGATAAAAGGAGAAGATGAAGAACTCCGGATTCGGGTAAAAGAGAAACAATATAATGCTGATGGATTTAAAGATATTGTAGTTCGTTCTTCTAAAAATGGAGGGACAGTACTCATATCGGATTTGGCTAGCATCAAAGATAAATGGTCGGAAGATCCAAACCGCACCTATATTAACGGAAACCCAGCTATAAAGATAGCCATTACCCAAACGGCGAGAGAAGATATCTTACAAATATCAGAAACGATTAAAGCTTATTTAAAGACTTTTAATGCCAGCCATCAAACTGTAAAATTGGATTTATTATTTGATAATTCGGTTCAGATTAGTGTTATGCAGGATATATTGGCAAACAATGGTATCATCGGGTTTCTTTTAGTCTTATTATTTCTTTCCCTTTTTTTAAATCATCGATTATCGTTTTGGGTAGCACTAGGAATCCCAGTTTCTTTTTTGGGAATGTTTATGGTAGCAGGAATGTACGGTATAACTCTAAATAAAATTTCACTTTTTGGGATGATATTAGTGATTGGTATTCTTGTTGATGATGGAATTGTGATTTGCGAAAATATTTACCAACATTTTGAAAATGGAAAATCAGCATTGCAATCAGGTATTGATGGAACTTTAGAAGTAATGCCAGCTGTATTTTCAGCAGTTTTAACCACCATGATTGCTTTCGTAGCTTTCTTTTTCATTGATGGTATAATAGGAGAATTTTTTAGAGAACTTGCATTTGTAGTGATCTTTGCACTCCTCTTTTCCTTAATCGAAGCCTTCCTTATTTTGCCAGCTCATGTGGTTCATTCTAAAGCTTTAAAAAGAGATAAAAAAGAATCAAAATTTGAAAAATTATCTACCACCGCAATTCTAAAATTAAGAAAATGGACCTATGAGCCCTTATTACGATTTTGCTTGAATAATAAGTTAGTCACCATTGGTTTTATTTTAGGTCTGTTCTTTATCACAATTGGAGGGCTGATTGGGGGAATTATCAGAACAGGAGATAGTTCGGTTGATAATAACGATTACATAGATGTTAATTTAGAAATGCCCGCAGGTACTCCGGAAAATGCAACGATGTTTTATCTAAATAAAATAGAAGATGCAGCTGAAGATCTAGGAAAGGAGCTTCAGAAAAGGAGTTTAAATGGGGAACCTGTCATTACCAATACGGCACTCAATTTAACTTCAACAAACGTTGGGTCATTAACTATCTACCTTACAAACAGCAGGAATAGGGATTTTGTTTCAGCTGAATTTGGAAAATTATTAAAGGATAAAGTAGGGGATATTCCACAAGCGGAAAGGCTCAACTATGTGCAGCAAAGTAGATTTGGAAAGTCAGTGTCAGTTTCTCTGCAAAGCAGTAATCTGGATGATTTGTATGCAGCAAAGAAAGAATTTAAAAGCAAATTATCTAAAATGGAAGGTTTAATCAATGTTTTGGATAACGATAGATTAGGAATGCGAGAGATTAGATTACGTTTGAAAGATCAGGCTTATAAGTTGGGATTGACATTAAATGAGGTAAGCAGCCAGGTGCGTTCCGCATTTTATGGAAAAGAAGTTCAAAGACTTCAGCGAGGAATTGATGAAGTGAGAGTCTGGGTTCGCTATGATAAAGAGGAGCGATCTTCTATTGGGAATCTTGAGAAAATGAGAATTCGAACAAGTGATGGAGGGGAATACTTTTTAAAGGATATTGCAGAAATTAGTTATGAGCGTAATCTGGTTCAGATCAATCACCTCGCCGGACAACGCGAAATAACCGTAGAGGCAGATGCTGCCAGCGAATCGGTAAATATGACTGAAATTAATGATGAAATAGACAATCATATTCTTCCTGATTTAGAAGCAAAGTATCCTGGATTGAGATTTCGATATGGTGGACACGCAGAAGAATTTGCTAAGGCAAAAAAATCAGCAGTTGTTATCGCACCGGTAATTTTGATTCTTTTGTTTTCCATCGTAATATTTACATTTCGATCTTTCCTACAAACCTTCCTGATTTTCATTTTAATTCCATTTGGGTTTATTGGTGTTGGTTGGGGGCACTGGATACATGGTGTTGCATTAGATATGCCATCCTATTTGGGTATGGTTGCTTTAATGGGAGTGATGGTGAATGATTCAATTCTACTAATAAGCACTTTTAATGAAAATTTGCATAAGGGAATGGAGTTTATGTCTGCTTTATACGAAACGGCAACCTCTCGTTTTCGACCAATTGTACTAACATCATTAACAACAATTGTGGGAATTGCACCTATTATTGTTTCGAATCAAACCGAAGCAAAAATGGTTATCCCATTGGCAATATCTATGGCTTACGGACTAGCGGTTGCTACTTTTCTAAACTTGATTGTATTGCCGGTTTTAATCATTGTTGTGAATTCTGCCCGAAGAAAAATGAAATGGATAACAAGTGGAGTTATGCCTAGCAGAGAGGTAGTGGAACCTGCAATCCGAGAATTAAATCAGACAATTAACAATTAGAAGGTAGTTCAATGAAATATAGAATTATAATAGCAATGATTTTGCTGTGTGGAACTTCTCAATTGAGAGCCCAACAAGGGCTGACATTGGAATCGTCAATAGCGATTGCTTTAGAGAATAATTTAAACGTAAAGATTGCAAAAAACCAGGCCGAGATTGCTGATAATAATGCAACAAAAGGAAATGCAGGCTTATTGCCAGTTTTATCTGCCAATGGAGCTTCCAATTATTCGGAACATAGTGCCAATGAGGTATCTTCTTCGGCTTCGGTAAATGTATCCTACAACTTATTTAATGAATTAAAGGCAAGATATAATTACAAAATATTGAATCTTAGAAAAGAACAAGGAGAACTAAATGCTCGTTTTAGCATTGAAAATATAATAACAAATGTAGTATCTGAATTTTATCAATTGAGTAAATCCTATGATGATTTATCTGTGGTCATAGAAAATATGGAGATTTCAAGAGATCGATTGAATAGAAATCAGTCTAAATATGAATTTGGTAATATCACTAAATTAGAGGTTTTAAATGCCAAGGTGGATTTTAATAGAGACAGTAGTAACTATCTACAGACCAAACAAATTTATCAGGAAACCGTTAGGGAAATGAATATTCTGCTTGGTAGAAAGGCTGATACTGAAATTCAAGTTGTTCCGGATAAAAGCGATTTTAGATTGTTGGATTTAGAGGAATTAAAGAGCCACGCTTTAAAAGAAAATGCTGAATATTTAATAAAGGAAAGTGAATTTAAGGAGAATGAGTTTGTTTTGAAGCAATCCAAAGCAGCGCAATTGCCATCAATAAGTTTTAATTCGGCTTATTCTTATGCTGATCAGAAAGTAATGGGGACAAATTCGCACACGCAATTAACTGGAGGTTTGAATATGAGTTTTACCATTTTTGATGGTAAACAAAAGAAACGAAATATTGTAAATGCCAAAATTGAAAAGCAAAATGCTGAATTAGAATACGAAAACAAACTACTGGAACTGGAAAAGGATCTGCTGAATGCCTATACTGATTATCAATTCAATCTTAGAATACTTCATTTAGAAGAAGATGCATTGGAAGCAGCTCGACTAAACTTCGATCAGACTAAAGCGTATTATCAGTTGGGGCAAGTTTCTGCTACTACTTTTCGGAATGCTCAATTAAATTGGATGGAAGCTAAAAATAATAAGGCTGCTGCCAGATATAATGCTAAATTATCTGAAATAAATATGCTTAAATTGAGTGGTAGCCTCCTAAAGCCATTTAAAAATTAGTATCACTAATCTTGTTTGGAAACCAGAGTTATTGTAGTGGGTGCTCTGGTTACCCGTCATTCATTGATTTGAAAGGCGGGTTTTTTTTGTGGTTTCTCCTTTCTGATCTTGATAAATGCTTAAATTTACCATCTTAATAAAACCATTAACCAGAAATGCCACAAAACAATATTTTAAATACTGATTATTTTATTTGGGAAACACATGGAATACATGCTGGAACAGGAGGTGATCATGTAAAACATGGTGTTGACGAATTGGATAAAATTACGAAACTAGCCATTGAAAGAGCTTACCCAAATATTACATTTATCATTCATACTCCACGATTAACAAGATATAGATATGCTGCGGAAAAGCGTTTGGGAGTGAAGTTTATACGGGGAGATCATGCTTATTTTAATTATCCAAAGCAAATGGAATCCTTGAAATCAAAGTATGGAAAGCAAATCAATATTCGGTATGGAATTGAATTGGAATGGCTTGGTCCGGATCTGGGAATGCAGTGGAATCGATCTAAAATTTTTCAGGCTCAAAATGCCGATTTTGTAATCGGATCTTTACATTTTTCAAGAGAAGGAATTCCTTACGATGGTTCGGTGGAAGAGGCAGAACAATTGGTGAAAATGCGGGGAGGTGTGGAAAATTACTGGGCTGGATATATTGAGGAATTGATAGAAATGGTAGATGCTTCCTGGGAAGTTATTCAGGTTGTTGGACATTTAGACTTACCAAAGTTATTTGTTCCTATTCCGCCAGCCTTGTTAGATTTGGATAATTCAGATCATTTTTTGGCTAGACGAATGCGCTTTTTATTGGAAATGATTAGTGAATACAATCTCACCTTAGATGTGAACCTTGCAGGGATTAATAAAGGTTGTGGTATTTATCCGGATATTTCTATTCTGAGACGAGCCAAACAGTTGGATATTCCAATTGTTCTTGGAACAGACACACATACCACTCAAAATTTAGGTAATCATTACGAATCAGGTATAAAATATGCCTACGATGCGGGATACAAACACTATTTAAGCTATTCGAAGTGTATTCCGGAAAAAAGACCACTGCGTAATAATGGGTTCAAGGAGGAGAAGTATAAAGTTCTGAATCTAGGAATAGAAATGCTCAATCTCCGATTTGAAGATCGTAAACAGCGACGTATTCCTAAATTTTCGTTTGGAGGATCTTATCGAACTTTTCTCGAACATCACAAGAATGCTACTTCTTTGGGTGAATTCGAAGCAATTCGGATCAGAAAAGGAAACAAATCGGTCACCATTAGCAATGTATTACCGGCAAATCCACGAAACAAAGTGAAAGGATTGTTTTCGCATCATAAAGATGAACCAGGTGTTCTATCAATGATTTTTAATGCGCTGGCTTCTGAAGAAATAAATGTGGAAACAGCATATTTAAATACGAACATGGATGGTACAGCAACTGCCTTCCTAACACTTTCGGGTGAAGATGATGCGATTCAAGATGCTGTTGAATTTGTGAAAGGTACTGGTGGAGATAGTTTTATCGAAATCAGAGTAGGAGATAATTTGGATATTCCGGAATTGAAGAAAGGTGAAAAATATGTATTAGAGGTTGATGGCGTGAATTTACCTATTGCTATTAGTCATCATATGCTTTTGTCTGTGCACAATAATTCTTCCGGCGTACTACTAATCTTATTGTCTGCTTTGGCATCGCAGCATATTAATATCTTGGATTTACGCTTGGGACACCGTGGGCAAAAGGGATATGCAATGCTTGGAATTGAAGGGAACGCTTCTTTGGCTAATAATATATTGAAACAGCTGGGAACACAATTTTTTGAAACGAGTCATTTTTTGTTGAACGAAATTGAATAAATAACATCGTGGGTGGATTAATTGAGGATAGAGCTGGTATAAATCAGAATATTATTGAATTCTACAAAATTCAACCTGGAGTGAAAGAGCTTCAGCTTGAAAAAATAGAGGAGTATCTAATATTGATGTCCTCTTTTTTTCAGGATGCTATAGGTGAATTAGAAAGTTTGAAAGCTGATGAATCGGTTGGTAATCTTAATGATATAGTAGATGTGTTAAACTCATACATTAATTTGATAGGAATAGAGGCCGAGAAAATATTTTCAGATTATTCTATGGATTTAGAGCCTGTTGAAAACACAAATTTAAATTTGAACGAAATTCAGCTTGTTGAAATATTACAAGGATTTAATAAAGGGGATAGAGATATTTGGCAAATAAAAGAAAATTTGGATGCGCTAACAGAATTGATTTTTCAGGAAACCTTTTATGCTCAACTTTTGGAAACGACATTCCAATTAATTTCCAATATTAATGCAATGGTTGTTGTGTGGGTAGATGATTTAATTTAGCTAACATACCTTGCATTCATAAACTGGATTAAACTGGGTTCTTTTTCCTCCAATTCTTTAATCATTTCAAAAGATTGAGACTCCAAAAATTCCTTTGCATCTTCAATACACTTCCATTCTGAAAGAATAATCAATTGATTTTCTTCCTCTGAAGTCTTATAAATTTCACAGGATAGTTCTCCTCCAATTCTTCTGTATTCCTGAAACTTATCAAAGGATTTCTTCCAAGCAAAATAATCTTGTATTGTTTGTTTTATTAATAGATAAGCCATATTTAGGTAACTTAATAAGAAGCAAAATAATTAAAATTCTTAAAAAGTTTATAATTAATTGATTACAGCACGAAAACAGAGGATGATTTTATCTTTTTTTAGTTTGAATAGAAATATTCATTCAAAGCACACTATTAAGCGATGATTAGGATTATTTTCCCAATACTAAAATATAATTTTACGTTCTTTATTCAATGGTTGAATTCTTGTTTTTGGTAGCGAATGCGGAGTCGTTTTTTGTTTTGGGACTACTTCGCATAGGTGTTTTGGGCTTCAAATACTAAGGCGTATGTGTGTATAAAATGCAATTGTAATGATATTTACCGATTGTTACTTAAAGTCAAATTAAGCTTTTAATATTTTAAGGCTTCAATTGGTGTTGTAAATCGAAATTTATAGTGTGCTTTTTCGATCAATTTCTTTGAACTTACAATTTTATAGGAGCTTTTTCCTGAAATGAATTCAGGAATTTCGAAATCATTAATTCTAGCTGCAGCCTCATAAAATTCTTTTCGGATAGGATGCTCAGGACAGCAGGCATTATAAATCTCACCCCATAAATCATTCTCAAGAATATGAAGGATCACCTCTATGCAATCGTCTAAATGAATTAAATTTACTGGAGCATCACCATCTTTAAGTTGTTTTTTTCCTGCAAAGAAGCTTCCTGACTTTCTATCGTAACCAATTAAACCACCAAATCGAATTATGCTTGTCGTGAACTTCGATTCCTTCAAAAGCATTTTTTCAACTGCACGCAATGCCTTTCCGCTAGCTTTTTCTGGAATAATTTCATCCGTTTCATAAACTGTTTGATTGCAATTCGCATATACCGAGGTAGAACTAATAAATAATACTTTGCGAATAGAACTAAGCTTAATTTCTTCAATCAGATACTTAAATTGTAAAGGATGGAAACTTTCTATATCATCTCTTTGCTGGGGAGGAATATTTATAATTAGAATATTTGATTGAAAAAAATCGTGATCAAAATTTTCATTAAAACTTGGATTTAGGAATATCTGATAGGGTTTGATTCCACACTTTTCCAATTCTTTAAATTTGCTCACATTTGTAGTCGAACCTTTTATAGTAATGTGTTTATTCGTTAATTTTTTTGCCAAAGGAAGTCCAAGCCATCCGCAACCAAGTATACTTATACTGTTTTCTCGTTCAAAATACGTTTTATTCATGCCTTTAAGTCTAAAAATGTCGTTATTCAATTCTATCTTAATTTTAAACAAATAAATATATTGAACCCGTTAAAATTATGAATTAACCTTTAATTATTTAGGGATTAAAGATATTAAAATCCTTTTAGGATATCGACTGTCAACATAATAATTAAAGTGCTTAGTAATATTCTTTATAGATATTGCAAATTCAAGGTTTTTTAAATTATTACCTTTATATTTGAAAACGGTTAATGCAATTGTTATTTAATTTTCATTTGCTACAAATCAAGAAAAAAAATCGTTTTTATGACATTACAAATACGAGAAAATTTACATAAATTCTTCGTTTTAGGAATTAGTTATAGAAAATCAGCGCTCGATGTGAGGGGGAAATTTTCCATTACTTCAGAAGATCAGGAAAGTTTATTAAGAGAGGCTAAAGAGAATGAAATTGAAGGAATGCTTGTGCTATCCACCTGCAATAGAACAGAGATTTACGGGCATTCTACAAATATTGATGTAATTACCAGTCTTTTCTTGAAATATTGTAAGGGGGATCGAGATGACTTCAACAATAATGGATATAAACTTTATGGGAAAGATTGTATCAATCACCTATATAGGGTAACTGCTGGATTAGATTCTCAAATTATAGGTGATTTTCAGATTGTAGGACAAGTTAAAAATGCTTGTCAGTTATCTGAAAAATATGGAATGATGAATTCTTTTCTAAATCGCCTTTTCTCTTTTGTTTTTCAAGCGAGTAAAAAAATAAAAAATGATACTGACATAAGTAAGGGGGCAGCTTCGGTTTCCCATGCTGCTGTTCAATATATAAAAGATAAAGTTAGTACTCTTGAAACCTGTAAATTAGTGCTTTATGGCACTGGCGATATAGGTAAAGATACTTGTGGTAATTTATTAAAGCACATGAACAATCGTTCTCTAACTTTAATAAACAGAACAATCGAGAAAGCTGAATCTCTTGCGAATAAGTATAATGTGACTTATCAACCTGTAGAGAAACTTGAAGCTGAGGTGAAAGAGGCCGAAGTAATTATTGTAGCTACAGGTGCTTCTAAACCGACTTTACTTCTAGATCATTTTAAGGATGCTAAGGATTGTAAATTGATATTAGATTTATCGGTTCCTCGAAATGTAGATCCTGCAATAGATGAATTGGAAAATGTTTTGGTGATTACCGTGGATGAACTTTCAAAGCATATTTCTGAAGCAATAGAGCACCGAAAAGAATGTATTCCTCATGTCGAGCAAATAATTGAAGATTCAATTAAAGAGTTCTTTGGCTGGTTAGAGATTAAATATCTGTCACCTGTTATCGTTGCTTTAAAAGAAAACCTTCACAAGGTGCAGCAGAAAGAACTGGATTATCACAAAAAGAAATTATCCGAAGACGAATTGAAAAAAGTAGAACATATCACTAATAACATTGTGAATAAGATTGCCCGGGCTTGTATTAATCATTTAAAAGATCATCACAAGCAACAATCTACCCCGATGGAGACATTAGATATGATCTTTAAAGATATGGATTCGTAAAGCTGAGATGCTTTCGATAAAAAGCTGTATAAACCTTGTTTTATATGGCTTTTTTATTTTCAAATCATTACGGTTTTCATTTCAGAATATCTTGCTACATTTAGTGGTTCGCTCAAATATTCATTTCTTAATTCTAACATTCCGAAAATAACATATCATGCCTGAGAAAAATAAGATTGTTGTTGCTACTCGTCCCAGCTTGCTTGCTTATACCCAAACTATGCAGACTGTTGCTTTTTTACAGGAGGCAAATCCTGATGTGGAATTTGAAGTCATAAAATATAGTACAAAAGGGGATAGGGTTTTGAATCGCTCCCTAACTGAATTTGGCGGCACTGGTCTTTTTGTAAAAGAATTGGAACATGCATTGCTGGAAAAAGAAGCAGATATTGCTATTCATAGCTTAAAGGATGTTCCAAGCTTTCATCCAAAGGGATTACGTCTGCAAACATTTCCTGAAAGACAAGATACCAGAGATGTTTTTTTGAGCAGAACAGGATTGAGCCTTGAAGAAATGCCAAAAGGTTTTGTATTGGGAACCGGAAGTCCGAGAAGAAAGGTACAGTTGGCTCATATCAGACCTGATATTGAATTTAAAGAGATCAGAGGGAATATTGATACCCGAATTCAAAAATTAATGGATGGCGAATACGATGCGATTATTTTGGCAGCAGCAGGAATGAACCGATTGGGAAAAGAATTTGATGAGAATTTGCTGCTGGATGTTGATCAGTGTATTCCTGCTATTGGACAAGGGGCGATTGCTATTGAGTGTCGCGAAGACGATACGCGTACCGCTGAGATTATTCGAAAAATTAACCACAAGGAAACACAGGATGCAGTTTTGGCTGAGCGGGCATTTATGTCGCAAATAGAAGGTGGCTGTAAATTTCCGCTAGCGGCTCATGCAGTGGTAACGGATAATATTTTAAACATGATCGCCATTGTTGGAGATCTAAAGAGTGGAGATTTTATTATTGAGAATATGGAGGTTGCTGTAGCCGAATCTATTGAAAAGGCTAAGGAATTGGCCGATCAAATGAAGGATACTTGTAAGCAAAAGGGAATTAATTTCTATATTTAGTGTCCCAAAACAAAGGAGATCTATAAAAGTGAATGTACTTCGCGATTAAATGACAAAATGAATTGTTTTGAAAATATTAGGGAGCGTTCCTTTTGGGAATATATTTAAAGAGTGACGTCACCTTATTTATATCTAATTATACACAAAAAAACATACACTATGAGTTTACGACCATTATTTCCGGAAACCAGAATGAGAAGATTGCGTTACAGTAAAGTTGTGCGCGATATGGTTGCAGAAACATCGCTTTCTGCTGATGATTTAATTATGCCACTTTTTGTTTGTCCTGGTGAAAAAGTTCAGAATCCTATTAAGAGTATGCCCGGTAACGATCAGTTATCTGTTGATCTTTTGGTAGAAAAGTGTGGTGAATTATTGGAGGCCGGCGTTCGATCGGTTTTATTATTCGGAATTCCTGAATCGAAGGATGAAGATGGAAGTGTTGCAACTCACGATCATAGTATTGTGCAGGTAGCAGTTCGAGCTATCAAAGCCAAATATCCAAAGATGTTTATCATTGCTGATATTTGTAATTGCGAATATACTACCCACGGTCATTGTGGAACTATCGTTGATGGAGATGTTGATAATGATCAAACCTTGGTGACTTTATCAGCGCAAGCGGTATCTTTAGCCAAGGCAGGTGTAGATATGGTTGCTCCCAGTGATATGATGGATGGACGTGTAGGTCATATGAGAAAAGCTTTAGATGAAAATGGTTTTGAAAAAATTCCATTGATGGCTTATTCTGCAAAATATGCATCTGGTTTTTACGGACCATTCCGCGATGCTGCCGAGAGTGCTCCACAATTTGGAGATCGCTCCACCTACCAAATGGATATCCGCAATAGCGATGAAGCACTTCGCGAAGTGGAGGCAGATATCGCCGAAGGTGCTGATATTGTAATGGTGAAGCCTGCATTGAGTTATCTGGATGTGATTTACAGAGTAAAGCATGAATTTAATGTTCCGGTGGCTGCCTATAATGTAAGCGGGGAGTTTTCGATGATAAAAGCTGCTGCTGCCAACGACTGGATTGATGGGAATCGTGTGATGATGGAAGTAATGACTTCGATAAAAAGAGCTGGTGCTGATATCATTATCACCTATCATGCCAAAGATGTAGCCGAAATATTAAACGGTAAAAAATAGTATTATACTTTGGGATTCTCTTTGCACAAGGGAATCCCTTTTTTTTATAGTGTTTACAGAAATTATAAGCATTGCTTACAAAATATTTGAAATAATATGAGTGAATCCCTTTTTTTAGATACTATCAACGGAGTCACAAGAGAGAGACCCCCAGTGTGGTTCATGCGCCAAGCAGGTAGAGTGCTTCCCTCGTATATGAAATTGCGCAAAAAGCACGGTTTTAAAGAAATGATGGAAATTCCAGAACTTGCTTCGCAGGTAACCCTACTGCCAGTTTATGATTTGGGTGTTGATGCAGCTATCTTATTTTCGGATATTCTGGTAATTCCCGAGGCGCTGGGAATGGAGTTGAGCTTTGAAGGAAAAGGCCCAAGCTTTACAACAGCATTAAAAGATGTAGCCGATCCGTTGACTTTCTTGCAGGATAAACCTGAAAAACTAGAGCATATTTATCAGGCTATCGACACAATTTTAGCAAATAAACCTCAGGAGATTCCATTGATTGGTTTCTGTGGAGGACCGTTAACTACGCTTTGTTACATGTATCAGGGATTTAGCCAGAATCTTAATTTTCCTGATTTTGTGCCCGCAATTTATCGCGATAAAGCAATGATGAAGAAAGTGGTGGCGAAAATCATCGAAATGAGTATTCATTACGCTTTAAAACAAGTAGAACATGGTATCAAAGCTTTTCAGCTTTTTGAAACCCATGCAGGATTAATTCCTGTAGAATTATATAAAGAAGTTTTTCTTCCGGCAGTGAAAGCTATTTTAGGTGCTGTCCGGGCAAAAGGTGTAAAAACCATTTACCTGCCTAAAGGTATTGGCACAGGGCTAAATATAGTGAACTACGATTTATGCGATTGCGTGAGTGTCGATTGGCAAACTCCATTGCACGAAGTTCGTGGCATGGTTGGCGAAGAGATGATTATTCAAGGAAATTTCGATCCCCGTATTTTAAATGCCACTCCCGATGTAATCGACATGGAATTTGAATATTATTTAAATTACGGTAGAAAAGATCATAAATGGATTTTCAATTTAGGACATGGCTTATTGCCTTCTATTCCGGTTGAGAATGTTCAATACCTGGTGAATAAAGTAAAAGAAGCAGATTGGGGAAGATAAATTGCCCTTTCGAGATATAATCTTATAAAGAGATGCCCAATATGGCATCTCTTTTTTTTGATTTTCAGTTTGCTTGCTTGTAAATAACACAATATTAGTGGGTAAATGGTGGAAAAAATCTGCTTTGATAGAAATATTTGTAGATTATCTTCTTATCAGATCGTACTAAATCATAAAATTGTTGGTAAAATAATAGTTTAATTGAACTTAGTAATCGGACTGTAGTTCAAAAATTTAAGATCAACCAAAATGTTCTAGTTCGTGCTAATCGCCTTTAAAATTTTTCTGGCACGGGAACAGAAACCTGCACTTCCGTGATCCATTTTTTCCTGGAGGATTAATGCCAATTCATTTTGAATATCGGGCTCGTAGCGTGAAAAATGATAAAGTGTTTGCATGGCATAAACCTGAATGGCAATAGCTGTAGTATTTGCCATTAACAAATCGAAGCAATGATTGATGAATTTTCCGGATACATTTTTGGAAAGTGGCTCTAAACTGATAATCTTTAAAAACTGTCGCCTTTTGCTTTCGTTTGTTAAATCAGGTAGTAAAGCAATCATGTCGTTTAGGTAGGGACGCACCAATTCGGGTGCAATGTCATACACTTTATCTATTAGCCAGGATGCACGCCAGGAATTTTCTGCATTGCTGATGGCAAATTCCCAAAGCGCTTTCATGTGTTTGGGGTTATTCGCAATGCTTTGTGCTATTAATTCGGCTTCCTTTTTCACAGGAAATGGTTCCAATAGTTTTTCAAAATCCATTTGATGATAGTATAATCCAATAAGCAGATATAATTTTATTAATCGAAAAATTAAAAGGGAAGTTTGCTTAATTCCACATTTCCTCCTGACAGAATAATGCCTATTTTCTTACCTTGATAATTCGCTTTTTCCTTAATTAATGCTGCTAATGCTACCGCACTCGATGGTTCCACAATAATTTTCATTCTTTCCCAAATCAATCTCATGGCTGCAATAATTTCCTTCTCATCTACGCGGATAATATCGCTCACGTGTTCCTTAATAATCGGAAAAGTTTTATCTCCCAGCGAGGTAAGTAATCCGTCGGCAATGGTTTGAGGATTGGTTTGCAATACAATTTCACCCTTTTGGAAAGATTGCCATGCATCATCGGCACCAAGTGGTTCGCCTGCCACTACTTTTGTATTGGAAGAGAAATAATATGCTGCAAGCGCTGTTCCCGAAAGTAATCCACCACCGCCTACAGGTGCAAAAAGAACATCCAGATCGTCATGATCTTCGATTAATTCCATGGCCGCAGTTGCTTGTCCTTCGATTACATGATAATCGTTGTACGGATGTAAGAAAACTGCGCCAGTTTTGTTAACTACTTCTGTAAGCGTGGTTTCACGAGCTTCCAGAGTAGGAGTGCACTCGATTATTTCGCCGCCATAGCCTTTTACGGCATTCTTTTTTACTTGTGGTGCATTCGATGGCATAACAATGTAAGCTTTCATTCCTTGTAGTTTGGCCGCAAGTGCCAACGCCTGAGCAAAATTTCCTGATGAGTGTGTGGCTACTCCAAAATCTTTTTCGGTTTCGGATAAGTGGAGAATAGCATTGGTGGCTCCACGCATTTTAAATGCACCCATTTTTTGAAAATTCTCACATTTAAAGTAAATGTCGGCTCCAATCATTTCATTGATAAGCTGAGAACTAAGCACCGGAGTTCTGTGGATGAAAGCTTGTATTCTTTCTTGGGTTTTCTGTAAATTTTCTTTGGAGATAAGCATGGTGTAGGGGATTGTTTTGTTAATTTTTCGTATCCCAGCCATCAGCCGGGATACGAAAGATCTAATTATTTCATTGCTTCTAAAGATTCTTTGGCTGCCTGAATGGTCTTATCCAGCATTTCGTAAGTCAATGAATTGGATAGGAAATAACTTTCGAATGAGGATGGTGGCAAGTAAATTCCTCGTTTCAACATTTCGTGGAAGAATTTCGGGAATTTCTCATTGTTCCCAGTAGCTGCTGTATCAAAATCTACCACATCCTTATCCGTAAAGAAAATGCTAAGCATAGAACCACATCGATTGATTCGGTAATCAAATCCGGAAGCATTCAGTACTTTCTCTAAGCCCTTATGCAAATATTCGGTTTTGTCTGCCAATTCGGTGAAAAGCTGCGGGTTGGCATTCAATTCTTTCAACAGGGTGTATCCAGCAATCATGGCAATGGGATTACCCGATAATGTTCCTGCCTGATACACGGGGCCTACCGGCGATACTATTTTCATGATTTCAGAAGGACCAGCATAGGCACCAACAGGCATTCCGCCACCAATTACTTTACCGAAGGTTACCAAATCGGCTTTTATGCCAAAGTACTCCTGAGCACCGCCTTTTGCCAAACGGAAACCGGACATTACTTCGTCGAAAATTAATAGAATGCCTTCTTCGGTACATAATTCCCGAAGGTCTTCCAAAAATCCTTTTTTAGGTAGTACACAGCCCATATTACCAGCAATAGCTTCCACAATGATGGCTGCAATTTCACCTTTATTATCGGCAATAACTTGTCTTACGCTTTCTATGTCGTTGTATTTGGCTGTAAGCGTATCGTTAGCGGTTCCCGGTGTTACTCCTGGCGAGTTAGGTTCCCCAAAAGTACTTGCACCACTTCCTGCCTTAATCAAGAATGAATCTGCATGTCCGTGATAGCATCCTTCAAATTTGATGAATTTGTTTTTTCCGGTATATCCACGGGCAACACGAATGGCACTCATACATGCTTCTGTACCTGAGTTTACCATTCTTACCATATCGATATTGGGAACCATATCCACAATTAATCTGGCAATATCAATTTCTAATTCTGTAGGTGCGCCAAAAGAGGTAGAATCCTCCACTTTTTGCTTGATAGCATCAATTACTTTCGGATAGGCATGTCCCAGAATCATTGGTCCCCAAGAGGAAATGTAATCGATATATTCGTTTCCGTCAACATCTGTTAGAATGCTTCCTTTGGCTTTTTCGATAAAAACAGGAGTTCCTCCAACCGATTTATAAGCCCGAACCGGTGAATTTACTCCTCCCGGTATATATTTTTTGGCTTCGTCGAATAATTCAGAACTTCTTTTGTATTGATACATAGTGTATGGTTTTATGATTTTAAATAGTCGTGACACATTTCTAACATGGCAAAAATGTTTGTTTGCTCGGCAAGCACAACAAATTCGGTGTATTCTAATAACTTTAATGCGGTAGTATTTCCAATAGCAATACAGGGAACGCTCTTGTCAGGATTGTACTTTCTGAAAAAGCTAATTACCGCACTCGGACTGCAAAAACAGATGGCATCAAAGGATTTTATTTCTATTTCCGGTTGAATCAATTTGGTTTGATAACAGAGAATTTCCTGATATGCAATTTCCTGATCCGTAAAGTAGTTGGTAATGGTGTTTCGCCTTAAATTCCCTGTATAATAAATATATGATTTTGCCGAAGCTTTTTTTAATAGTTCAACTAAAGCAATGACATTGTGTTGATTTGGAATCAATGGCTGAAGTCCTATATCTTTTAATTCCTGCGCAGTCTTTTCTCCAACAGCATAGTATTTTCGTTCTAGGTTTTCGTGAAGTTGCGAAAGAACAGGAGATATACTCTTTACTGCATTCTGACTGGTGAATATCCAATCGGAATCAGCATGGTAGTTTATCTTTTTAATTTGATCTTGTGATGGGTTTAGTAATTCAATCTCGATGAAAGGAATAGCATGAATTAGAAGTCCAAGACTCTCACCAAATTGGCGCTGTTTCTCCGAGATGGTTCTTGTGAAAAGAATGTTTTTGAATTCCATTTCTGCCATATATCTATTTTCCTTCTGCTAAATTACTGAGCTAACAAATTTAGTAATTCCGATGATTTATTGGCAGGCGAAGCTCAATAAATTGGGAAGCATTTAATATTTAGGATCGCTATCTTCTTCTGCCTAATACTATTTCTGTTTTATTTACTGATAGATCGTTAAAAAGTAGTAATCTGCTTGCCAGTCTTTAATTGCTTTTATACTTTTATTGTGCTTTAAAAGGGTGGGGATTTCTCACCAGAATAAAGCTTCCTGTTTTATCAGGAATATCCACTTTAAGTGCAAGTGAATACTCGCTAAGTAAGTAATTATGACAGAACTATTGCAAGCAGAAGAAGAAAGAAGGCAGATCTTATTTAGATATAAACATTTACTTGAAACCTGCAAGAATATTGTTACCAGAGCTGATATTAAACTGGTAAGAAGAGCTTTCAATTTAACTTTAGAAGATAACGACGGCGAAAGGCGGAGTAATGGTGAACCTGCCATTTATAAAACACTTTCTATTGCTCAAATTGTAGTTGAAGAATTAGGATTGGGCAGAACTTCAGTTATATGTGCCTTGCTTTACGATATTGTCCAGAAAGATCGTATTAATATATCTGAGATTAAACGTTTGTTTGGTCCTAAAGTAGCTCAAATTATTACCGGTTTGGTGAAGGTTACAGATATTTATAATCAAAATCTAACCCAACATTCGGATAATTTCAGGAAACTCTTATTAAGCTTTGCGGATGATGTTCGAGTGGTGTTAATCATATTGGCCGATCGTTTATTTCACCTTCGGAATGTGGAAGGAAAATCGGTAAATGAACAGCAAGCACTGGCTAAAGAAATTGAATTTCTTTATATACCGCTTGCTCACCGATTGGGTATGTATAATGTGAAATCGGTGATGGAGGATTTGGCTCTGCGTTATCTTAAACCGGATATTTATTTCGAGATTCTTCGGAAGCTAAAGGATTCAGAAGAAGAACGTTTGAGTTTTATTGAGGATTTTATTACCCCTATTAAAAAGGAGCTGGATCAGCATCATCTTAAATACAAAATTAAAGCACGCACCAAAACCATTGCTTCTATTCTAAATAAAATGGAAAAAAAGCAAGTGGAATTTGAAGAGGTGTATGATATTTTTGCCATTCGAATTATCCTGAAAGCATCTCCAAGAAAAGAAAAATCAGATTGCTGGAAAGTGTATTCCGCTGTAAGTGATTTATACAGACCAAATCCAGAAAGGCTAAGAGATTGGATCACTATTCCAAAGTCGAATGGTTATGAGTCATTGCATACAACGGTTCTAGGTCCGCAAAACAGATGGGTAGAAGTACAAATTCGTACCAAGCGGATGAATAAAATTGCGGAACAAGGATTTGCTGCTCATTGGAAATATAAAGGTGGAAAAGGAGAAGGTGGATTGGATAACTGGTTGCAGGATATCCGGGAAGTTTTGGAAAGTCAGGAAGGTAATTCAATTGATTTGATAGATGAATTTAAAGCTGATTTATATAATAAAGAAATCTACGTTTTTACCCCTAAGGGAGATCTAAAACAATTACCTGCAGGCGCTACCTTGCTTGATTTTGCCTATTCGATTCATTCCGATTTGGGTGATAAATGTATTGGTGGTACAATAAATCAACGCAATGTTTCCATTCGTCAGGTACTAAAAAATGGAGATCAGGTGGCGATTACTACTTCCAATACACAAAAACCAAAATCTGATTGGCTGAGTTTTGTGAAGACCACAAAGGCGAAGAACAAAATCAGGCAGTCGATGAAGGAGGAGGTACTCAAGGAATCGGACCTTGGAAAGGAGACCTTGAAGCGCAGAATGAAGAACTGGAAAATTGAGTTTTGCGATGAGAATATCCGCAAGCTGATGAGCCATTATAAATACAAGTTAGCAATGGATTTGTATTTTGGTATCGCTACAGACTTGCATGATTTATCCGAAATAAAAGATATTCTTACTAGAAAAGAAGAAGAGGAGAAGGTTGTACCTATGGAAGTATTGGATCATTCTCCCAGAAAAAAAGTAAAGGAAGGGGAGGATGTACTTATTGTAGATCAAAATATCTCCAATGTAGATTATTCTTTGGCAAAATGTTGTAATCCTATATTTGGTGATGATATTTTCGGATTTATTACCATTGGAAAAGGGATTCGTATTCACCGTGTTGGATGTTCCAATGCCAAAGAAATGCAAACCAGATATCCTTATCGTGTAGTTAAAGCGAATTGGTCAGAAAAAGGCTCCGCATCCTATCAGGCTGTTATTCAGGTTACAGGAAATGATGAATTAGGTATTGTTAGTAATATATCTGATGTTATTTCGAAAGATCTGAGGGTTCAGATGAGATCTATTACGGTAGATACAAATGCCGGTAGTTTTGATGGAAAATTAACCGTTGTGGTTTCTAATACGGATCATTTGGATACTTTAATTGTGAAATTAAAACGAATCAAGGGAGTGCTTCGGGTATCCAGATATAATCCAGTGGATTAATTTGTACTTATTCGGAGCCCAGGCTTTCTTATCCTAAGTATAAAGAGAAATTTCAATATTAATAGTTCGTGCGTAAACTATTGCAAATAACAGCTTTAATACAACTCAAGAAATTCTTGGCTTATAAATGGCCTAATATTTCTATCGTTTAATTATATTTGATCTTCTTAAAAAAAGAAAGTAGATCTGCTTTTGTTCCTTACAATAATATGGAGAATTTTATCGTTTCAGCTCGTAAATATCGTCCTTCTGCTTTTGCAAGCGTAGTCGGACAGGAGTCAATTACAATTACACTTAAAAATGCCATTAAAAATAATCATTTGGCTCATGCTTACCTGTTTTGTGGTCCGCGAGGAGTTGGGAAAACATCTTGTGCAAGAATATTTGCTAAAACCATAAACTGCTCTCATATTACATCGGAATTTGAGGCCTGTAACGAATGTGAATCATGTAAGGCATTTAATGAAAGCCGCTCCTATAATATTCATGAGTTGGATGCTGCCTCAAATAACTCCGTAGATGATATTCGAACGCTCATCGATCAGGTGCGCATTCCTCCTCAAATTGGAAGTTACAGCATCTATATCATTGACGAGGTACACATGCTATCGGCAAGTGCTTTTAATGCATTTTTAAAAACACTGGAAGAACCACCTGCTCATGCCATTTTTGTTTTAGCAACCACCGAGAAACATAAAATATTGCCAACAATTCTATCCCGTTGTCAAATTTTCGATTTCAATAGAATTAAGGTTGCCGATGCAGTAATGCACTTAAAACAAATAGCTGAAAAAGAATCTGTACTGATAGAAGAAGAAGCTTTGAATGTTATTGCTCAAAAGGCTGATGGCGCAATGCGGGATGCCTTGTCTATTTTCGATCAAATAGTAAGTTTTTCAGGTAAGGATATTTCCTTTGATCAGGTAATTCAAAATTTAAATGTTTTAGACTACGATTATTATTTTAAGATGATCGATGCATTTTTGGAAGGAAAAGTTACGGAAGTACTAATTCTTCTGAATGAAATATTAGAGAAAGGATTCGAAGGACAGCATTTTATATCTGGTTTAAGTGGGCATATTCGTGACGTATTGGTTGGAAAGGATGCTGCAACTATTCAATTACTTGAGGTTAGTGAAAATGTAAAGCAAAAATATATAGATCAGGCAAAAAAATGCCCGCTTGATTTTCTTTACGAAGCACTTAAAATATTAAATCAGTGTGGTATCAATTATAAGTCGAGTCAAAACTCACGCTTATTAATAGAGCTTAGCCTGATTCAATTATCTCAAATAATTGAGTTAAAAAAAAAAGGAATAAAGCCAATTGAGAGTACAAAGAAACTTCAGAAGATAAATGTTTCTGAAAATGATAATTCTCAAATATCTTCAGGGAAGATTTTGAATCAAGCAGATAGCGAAACGGTTATATCTGAAACTAAAAAGACGTATAGCAATACTCCGGTTGTTTCAACGGAAACTACTGCACCTAAATCAAAAGTTGGATATGCAAGTACTGTTTCTATTAAGCAGGCAATGCAGTCTGGCATAAGAAAACAAGTAGTTGAAAATAAAGAACCACAGAAAGAAACATCCTATAAACCGGAAGTTACCGGTAATGAATCTTTCAGTTCTAAACAAGTGCTATTCAAGCTAAAGGATTTTGTGAAGGCAAAGAATAAGAGTGAAAGAATTCGTCTTGCACTAGCAGTTAATCCACCAAAAGTTCTGGAGGATTTTAAGGTGGTGATTCAAGTGAGCAATCAACTACAGCAAGATGATGTGAATTCGGTGAAAGGGGAGGTTCAAAATTATTTAAGAAGAGAATTGAATAATGTTATTATAGAGTGTTCGACAGAAATGCTGGAGACAACAACCAAAAAAAGAGTGTTCACAGATATGGATAGATTTAATTATTTGTGTGAAAAAAATCCAGTTTTAGGAGTCCTCAAACAAAAATTTTCTCTCGACTTTGAATAAAAAATAGAAACATGATCTATAGCATATATAATAAAGCTAAAATAAGGCTTCTGTGATTGCGCAGGAGCCTTACTTTTAGTTAGTTGGAATTAAAGAAAAAAATCGTTAAAAACAGATCATTTTTAAATTGTAAAATAAAAAAATTGCATATGTTTACCCTCTGTTTGATAGGGGGTAAATTCAAACAAGAACAATTTTAATACAAATTTTAAATAGATTATTTAACCACCCAAAAGTTTAACCAACATGGCAAAGACACCAAAAATTATTTATACCAAAATCGATGAAGCTCCGGCTTTGGCATCCTATTCTTTATTGCCAATAATTAAGGCTTTTACAAAAACATCTGGTATTGATATCGAAACAAAAGATATTTCATTACCTGCAAGAATTATTGCAAATTTTCATGATAATCTGAAGGCTGATCAGAAAATTCCTGATTATTTAGCTGAGTTGGGAACATTAACCCAACAACCAGATGCTAATATTATCAAGTTGCCAAACATTAGTGCCTCAATTCCTCAGTTAGAAGCTGCAATTAAAGAATTGCAGGAAAAAGGTTACGATATTCCAAATTATCCGCAAGAAGCTAATACAGATGCCGAGAAAGAATTGCAAAAACGATTTGCGAAAGTGCTGGGTAGTGCTGTTAATCCTGTGCTAAGAGAAGGAAATTCTGACCGTAGGTCAGCAGATTCTGTAAAGCAGTATGCTAAAAATAATCCGCATCGCATGGGCGCATGGACTGCTGATTCTAAATCGCATGTTGCTTGTATGCAGGAAGGAGACTTTTTTGGAAGTGAAAAATCTATCTGTCTGGATAAAGCCACAAATATTCGTATCGAATTTGTTGACGAAGCAGGTAATGTTCAAGTATTGAAAGACAAATTGGCGCTTTTAAAAGGAGAGATTATTGATGCTTCGGTAATGAATGTAAAAGCACTTCGTAAGTTCTATGCAGAGCAGATTGAAGATGCAAAACAAAAGGATATTCTACTTTCATTGCACTTGAAAGCAACGATGATGAAGGTATCTGATCCTGTAATGTTTGGCCATGCTGTTGAAGTTTTTTATCGGGATGTTTTCGAAAAGCATGCAGATTTGATAAAAGAATTGGGTGTAAATGTTAATAATGGATTGGGTGATCTTTATGCTAAGATCCAAAATCTTCCTGCTGATAAGAAAGCCGAGATTGAAGCGGATATTAAGGCAGTATATGAAAAGCAAGCTGATTTGGCAATGGTAGATTCTGATAAGGGAATCACTAATTTACATGTGCCGAATAGTGTGATTATTGACGCTTCGATGCCGGTTGTTATTCGCGATTCGGGTAAAATGTGGAATCCTGCTGGAAAATTGCAGGATACAAAGGCATTAATTCCAGACAGAGCTTATGCAACTATCTATCAGGAAGTGATTGAAGATTGTAAGAAACATGGAGCTTTCAATCCTGCTACCTTAGGATGTGTTCCTAATGTTGGATTAATGGCTCAAAAGGCAGAAGAGTACGGTTCTCATGATAAAACCTTTATCGCTCCTGCTAATGGAACAATTAAAATCGTTGATGAAGCTGGAAATTGCTTGTTAGATCAAAAAGTAGAAACCGGAGATATTTATAGAGCTTGTCAGGCAAAAGATGCACCAATTAAGGATTGGGTGAAACTTGCAGTTAACAGGGCAAGAGCAACAGGAGCACCTGCCATTTTCTGGTTGGATGAAAACAGAGCTCACGATGCTCAGATCATTAAAAAAGTGAAAGCTTATCTACCTGAATTTAATAAAGAAGAATTAGATATTAGAATTCTTACGCCAGTAGAGGCAATGCGAGTTTCTTTGGAACGAATTCGTAAAGGAGAAGATACCATTTCGGTAACAGGAAACGTATTGCGTGATTTCCTAACCGACTTGTTTCCTATCATCGAATTAGGCACTAGTGCTAAGATGCTTTCTATTGTACCATTGATGTGTGGTGGTGGATTGTTCGAAACTGGTGCTGGTGGTTCTGCTCCAAAGCATGTGCAACAGTTTCTGGCAGAAGGTCATCTTAGATGGGATTCTTTAGGAGAATACCTCGCATTAGGTGTTTCCTTGGAACATCTTGCCAATGCATATAAAAATGAGAAAGCAGCTTTGTTTGCAAATACATTAGATCATGCGGTTAGCAAGTTTCTGGAGAATAAAAAATCTCCATCCCGTAAGGTAAAGGAACTGGATAACAGAGGTAGTCATTTTTATTTGGCTATGTATTGGGCACAAGCATTGGCTGCTCAAAATACTGATGCCGAATTGAAAGCTACTTTTGCTAATGTTGCAAAGGAGATGGAAGCAAAAGAAACCACTATTATTCAGGAGTTAAATGACGCTCAAGGCGAGCCTGTTAATATTGGTGGATATTATCTTCCTAACGAAGAATTAGCAGCTAAAGCTATGCGGCCAAGTCCAACTCTTAATGCAATTATAGACGCAATTTAATCGAATAAACGGATTGAATAAATATTTGAAAGGCCTTCCTTAACTGGGAGGTCTTTTTTGTGTCATAGGGTTCGAGTTTACAAATTTCTGTGAGCAAATAACAACGCAATTCAGCATCGGCAAGAGTCGCAACATTATTGTAATTCAATGCATCAAAGATAATTGCATGGAACCTGATTTGAATAATATGTGTTATGAAACATTTTACTGCAAGCAAATCAAGACTAGGAAGTTGCCCTTGACTTTAGTCAGGGGCAGATTTTAATACATCAAACATACAGGCATGATTTTTTATTTCACAGCCATACAAATATCCGATATTAGATCTTTAGGTTCTGTATCCATTGGGTTGTTTCGGTAAAACTCCATTGGAGGAATCTTCTTATTTTTCGTGAATTCTTTTGCTCTGTCCATAGCCATAATTGCACTCCAGCCATTACCCGATAACTCATAAGGCCCAATATGGCGAACGGTTTGTAACTTTGTTGCAGGAATGCTGCCTTGATATAATCCGCCTGAAAGATTTTGTTGATCTGATTTTACGGTCACACCACTGGTATAAATGACTCTGTTTTTGCTGAAATCGAATTTGTGATAAATTGAAAACCATTCATCGGTGACAGCTTCACTATTTTCTTTCGCAAAATTCATTAATTTTTTGAAATCCCCCGACATTACCTCACCAATTATTGTCAATTGTACATTCGCTTTTTACGCCAACAAACTTACAGCCGGCATAATCCGATTCTCCAAGAAATTCAAGTCTTGCATCAATATTTCCCTTTTCAATGTAATCTTTAAGCATTAATAAACCACGGTCGTAATCCATTCCAATTAAACACTCCATCATGGTTTTCATCCAAAACATGAAAAATGGAAGTGATCCATCCATGGTCCAGGTTAGTTTAGTATTGTTTTCATCTATCTTTTCAATAATGAAATCAGTTTTTGCTTCCGACTTCCAAGGCTTCAAAAAGGTAAGGTCATATTTAATCATTGAATCTCTTTCCGAAATCATTTTGATGATTCCTGATCCAATTCTTTTTCCTTCCCATTCCTGGGTTTTGCCATCCGCAGATATCGAGACTTTTGTTTCTGGTTCAAGAATAAACCATGGAGACCATGCTTCCCAATGATTAAAATCAGTTATAATACTTTTAACTTTTTCAAGGCTCGCTGCAATTATTATTGCTTTTTCTACATGAGTTTTAGGCATAAGATTTTTCTTTAGGTGTTATTGTTTTAAATGTGTCGGATTTGATTCTTAAAAGAGGTTTTAAATAATGAAGCTGCTTTTAAAGATAAAAAGAATAAGACCTTAACACAAGTAATAATTAGGTTAGAAGTGTTAGTTGAAAACAAGATTTTTAAAATATAAACATGGTACCTAATTTGGATAATAAAGTATCACAAAACATGTTACTGCAAGCAAATTGGAACTCTTGGATTGCCTCTTACTTTAGTCAGAGACAATGCATGTAAATTTAGAATTAATCTACATTAGCATTACAGTATGGTTCGTGTAATTCTTCCTATTTTTGAAGTAAAAATAAAATATTAATAAAGATTATACATTATGGCTATCAGTAAGAAAGTTGAAGAGATATTGAATAAGCAAATTAATGCAGAATTTTGGTCGGCTTATTTCTACCTTTCCATGTCGAATTATTTTAATGCCAGTGGAATGCCTGGTTTTGCAAATTGGATGAAAGTTCAGTTTGAAGAGGAGACTTTCCATGCAATGAAAATGATGGATTTCGTTAATGAGCGAAATGGTAGAGTAATTCTTAATCCAATTGCAGAAGTGCCTGCTGAATGGAATGGTGTATTAGATGTATTTGAAGATACTTTAAAACACGAAGAAGAGGTTACCAAGCTAATTAATACTTGTGTAAATGTTGCTTTGGAAGAAAAAGATCATGCGTCTGTTAACTTTTTACAATGGTTTGTTGATGAACAGGTTGAAGAGGAATCTGGAGTACATGAGATTATCGATCAGCTTAAAATGTTCAAGGGTGAAGGACACGGACTTTATATGATGGATAAGGAGTTAAAAGCACGTGTTTTTGTAGATGCCACTCAAGCATAGTACAACAAAATGAACTAAGATCTAAGCCTCACTTTATGTGGGGCTTTTGTTCTTTAATACTCAATAATATTAACAGGAGATAAACAATATAGCTTGTTTTTCTTTTTGGGAAGTATTCTTCAGATTTTTCATAAATCGTATTCGTAAACAAATAAAATTTTCTACTTTTGGACTCGATGGATATGAATAGATACCTCATAGTAGTTTTTTGTGTGCTTACAGGCTGCGCCGCTGCGGTTCCTGTTGCAAATGCTGAAGCTATTTCTGTAGATCAACAGCTTTTGGCTGAGTGGTTTGCTGATCATGTTCAAAATTTGGAGGAGAATTATTCCTCACCAATACTAGTGCAGGTAGAAAAAGAGCAAATCTCTAGCGATTGTATCTACGATCTAAAAGGCTTTTCTGCTTTAAAGAGATTGCCAAAATTTCCTGCTAATATTTCTAATAATCCTATCTGTTATAATCTATTAGTACTGTATTTAGCTACTGTGCCAAATTATGCTTGTCATAGCTATAAACAGATTCCGGATAGTGACTGTCAGATTAGAGCACCAGGCTTTTTCTGTTAATTCCTAAATGACTTTCTTGTTCTATTAAGGTAATGATTTGTATTGCTGTAAATTAATAATAACAGCCTATCATCATTGCAAAAGTAATCTGTTAAAGAAATCATTTTCCACAATTAATTTAAAGATATTAGCATGTTTCCGATTAAGTTTGGATAAAATGCTTCGTTTTATATTGAAATCAAAAAATCAAAATGGGTTTTATAGATAATACATTAAGCAAGCTGTTTGGTAATAAATCAGACAGAGACTTGAAAGAGTTAAGTCCTTATCTGGGAAAGATAAAGGCAGAGTACGACAGAATTACGGTTTTAAGTAATGATGAGCTTCGTAATGAATCGCAAAAATTACAACAGAGAATTCAGGACTATATACAAGTAGAACAGGATGAAGTAAAAAGCCTGAAAGCGAAAATTGAGGAAGGTAGTCTCTCTGTGAATGAGAAAGAGGAAATCTACGATGAGATTGATAAGATAGAGTCCAAGATTGATGATAAAATCGAAGAGGTTTTAGATCAGATTCTTCCTATTGCTTTTTCAATAGTTAAAGATACAGCTCGTAGGTTTACTGAAAATGAGGAAATTGAAGTTACTGCTACTCAGTTTGACCGCGATTTGGCAGCACGAATGGATAATGTTCAAATTGATGGTGATAAAGCTGTCTATTTTAATTCCTGGTTGGCAGGTGGTACCGAAATTACCTGGAACATGATACATTACGATGTGCAGTTGATTGGTGGTACTGTGCTACACCATGGACAGATTGCTGAGATGGCAACTGGTGAAGGTAAAACTTTGGTGGCAACATTACCTGTATTTCTAAATGCGCTTACCGGGCGTGGGGTTCATTTGGTAACGGTGAATGATTATCTTGCCAAACGTGACTCGGAGTGGATGGGCCCATTGTATCAATTCCACGGTTTGTCTGTTGATTGTATTGATAAACATTCTCCAAATTCCGATGAGCGTAGAGCAGCTTATGCTTGCGATATTACTTTTGGTACTAATAACGAATTCGGTTTCGATTATCTACGTGATAATATGGCAACCAATCCTAAAGATTTGGTACAGCGCCGTCACAACTATTCCATTGTCGACGAGGTTGACTCTGTGTTAATTGATGATGCACGTACTCCTTTAATTATTTCCGGTCCAATTCCAAGAGGGGAAAACCAGCAGTTTGATGAATTAAAGCCAAAGGTTGAGAAATTGGTGAAAGCACAGAATGATTTGGTAATGAAGATTTTTACCGATGCCAAAAGGCTTTTGAATAGCGATAATAAGAAGGAAAAAGAGGAAGGAGCTAAATTATTACTTAGAACATTTAAAGGTTTGCCAAAAATGAAACCTTTAATTAAGTATTTGAGTGAGCAGGGAAATAAGACCACACTCTTGAAAACAGAGAATTTCTATATGCAGGAAAATAACAAGAATATGCACATCATTACTGATGAATTGTATTTTGTTATTGATGAAAAAAACAACTCTATTGAGTTGAGCGATATGGGAATCGATTTGTTAAGTGAGGACAGTAATGATACTAATTTCTTCATATTACCAGATATTGGGTCGGAAATAGCTGCTATTGAAAAATCAGATTCTTCCGATGAAGATAAATTGGCTCAAAAGGATGAACTGATTCAAAGTTACTCTGTGAAATCAGAACGTGTACATACAATCAATCAGCTTTTAAAAGCTTACACTTTATTCGAAAAAGACATAGAGTATGTTTTAATCGATGGTAAAGTGAAAATTGTTGATGAGCAAACGGGACGTATCATGGAAGGTCGTCGTTATTCCGATGGTTTACACCAGGCAATTGAAGCCAAGGAAAGTGTGAAAATTGAAGCGGCAACACAGACATTTGCTACCATTACTTTGCAGAATTATTTTAGGATGTATCATAAACTTTCGGGGATGACTGGTACCGCTGAAACAGAAGCTGGTGAGTTATGGGATATTTATAAACTTGAAGTGGTGGTAATTCCAACCAATCGTCCAATTGCTCGCGCAGACCGTGATGACTTGGTTTATAAAACCAAAAGGGAAAAGTATAATGCCGTAATCGAAGAAATTGTTGATTTGGTAAATAACGGACGTGCTGTTTTGGTGGGTACAACTTCTGTAGAGATATCGGAGTTGTTAAGTCGAATGTTGAAAATTCGAGGTATCAAACACAATGTGCTGAATGCAAAATTGCATCAGCGTGAAGCAGATATTGTTGCTGAAGCAGGACAGAAGGGTACCGTTACGATTGCAACAAATATGGCTGGTCGTGGTACCGATATTAAACTATCCGATGAAGTAAAAGCTGCTGGAGGTTTAGCTATTGTTGGTACGGAACGTCACGATTCTCGTCGTGTTGACCGTCAGCTTAGAGGTCGTGCGGGTCGTCAGGGAGACGTTGGTTCTTCTCAATTCTTTGTATCCTTAGAAGATAACTTGATGCGTTTATTCAGTTCCGATAGAATTGTGAAATTGATGGACAGAATGGGAGTGAAAGACGGTGAGGTTATTCAGCATAGTATGATTACCAAGTCTATTGAGAGAGCTCAGAGAAAAGTTGAGGAGAATAACTTTGGTATTCGTAAAAGATTATTGGAATATGATGATGTAATGAACTCGCAACGTGAAGTTATATATAAACGTCGTCGTCATGCTTTATTCGGAGAGCGTATTCATGTTGATATTGCGAATATGATGTACGATGTAGCAGAAGCAATCGTTAATGATAATCATGGAATTGATTATGAAGAATTCAAAATGGAATTGATTCGTACTTTTTCTGTTCAATCGCCCGTGTCTGATGAAGTATTTAAGAAAGAAAATGCTGATGATATTATCCCTAAACTTTATGATGAAGTTTTAGAAGCTTATCATAGAAAAACGGAATCGATAAGTAAACAAGCTTATCCGGTAATTAAGAATGTTTACGAATCGAAAGCAGAGCTTTATGAAAATATAGTGGTTCCTTTTTCAGATGGAAACAAAATGTATCAAGTGGTAACGAATTTAAAGAAAGCTTACGATACGCAGGCGGAAGATTTGGTGAGATCATTTGAGAAGGTTTCTATTTTAGCTACTATTGATGAAGCATGGAAAGAGCATTTACGTGAAATGGACGATTTGAAGCAGTCTGTTCAGAATGCTTCTTACGAGCAGAAAGATCCTCTATTGATTTATAAGTTTGAGTCATTCAATTTATTTAAATCGATGGTGGAGAATGTGAACAAAAATGTTGTTTCCAGTTTAATGAAAGGGCATATTCCTTTATCTGATCCTGATGAAGTTCGACAAGCTGAAGAGCGAAAACGAATGGATATGAGTAAGCTAAGAACTTCAAAAGAAGAATTAGGAAGTGATGGAAGAGAAAGACAAGCTCCTAAAAAACTGGAGCCAGTTCGTGCAGCTCAAAAAGTAGGAAGAAATGAACCTTGTCCTTGTGGAAGTGGTAAAAAATATAAGCAATGTCATGGTAAAACCATTAAGGCTTAATTTTTTCAATTAAAATATTCCTGTTATTTTCAGGTGACGAAATTTTAAAAAGATATCGTCACCTGATTTATTATTAAGATAAAAACCACCAATATGTTATTATCAATTCTTTGGGATGTTGATCCTGAAATTTTTAGATTAGGTCCCATTGCTGTTCGCTGGTATGGACTACTGTTCGCTCTTGGATTTCTTTTGGGTTATTATATTGTAGAGCGCATGTTTAAAAGAGATGGTATTAGTCTTGAATGGTTAGATAAGCTATTCATGTATACCATGATTGCTACGGTTGTAGGAGCTCGTTTAGGACATGTTTTCTTTTACGGATGGGAATTTTATTCTCAGCATCCATCTGAAATTATTAAAGTGTGGCATGGTGGTTTGGCCTCGCACGGAGCAGCTATTGGAATTATTTTTGCCTTGTGGATTTATTCTAAGAAGGTAAGTAAGAAATCAATTCTGTGGGTAATGGATTACGCCGTTATTCCAGTTGCTTTAGCAGGTAGTTTTATTCGTTTGGGTAATCTGATGAATTCTGAAATTATTGGAGTGCAAACACATGCTTCCTGGGGATTTCAATTTGTAAGAGCATCTATCTACGAACCATTAGCACCTCGGCATCCTGCACAATTATACGAATCTGTTTGTTATCTCATTTCATTCGGAGTATTAATGTATATGTATTGGAAAACCGATGCAAAATCTCGTCCGGGAATGATCTTCGGATCTTTTATGGTTATGATTTTTACTGCCAGATTCTTTATCGAATTCTTCAAAGAAAATCAGGAAGCTTTTGAACAAGGTATGGCTTTAAATATGGGGCAATTACTAAGTATTCCTTTTGTACTGTTGGGAGCTTACTTTGTGATTAAGAATTTAAAACCGAAGAAAGCTTAATTGCTTTCGCTACGATATAGAAAATCCGAGCCGTATTGGTTCGGATTTTTTTGTGAATTAAATGATATGCGTAGATTTTAAGAATTTGTTTCAGTGGAGTTAAATGGATTTTGGTTTATAAGAGAATTATAAGAATTCTCAAAATTTTTAAAAAAAATATATGATATTAAGATTGAGAGAGTGTTTTAAAGATAAACTTTAAGTAAATAATAGAGTGCCTTAGCGGGATAAATCGGTGATTGGAGTAAAGTAGCATCCTACATTCAAAATCAGATTTTGTTGTTGGTTTCCTGCAAGTGGTTTTTTCGATAAGATTGTTTATTTCTCTCATGCTCGTTACATTTGATTATTACAATTCTCCCAGATCTAAAACTTTATCAAAAAAAGGGATTCTTTTTGTGTTCCCCTCGCTTGCTTATTGGTATCCGGGTGATTGATAAATAGTTGAAAAGGTTTGTGTAAGCATATGTATTTGGAAAAATGCTATTTCTTTTTTATTCATAAATCACACTGCTCTAGTAAAATACTGAAGTGTGATCAATATTTTATTTCTTCTTATTAAGAAAATATCCAAATAAGAAGAAATATTGTAGATGCATTTGAGCAGTGTATTTATATCTTTGTTCGTAAATTCAAATTATTATAGAGTGATTAAAGCTTTATTCATGTTTTACATGCTGCTTTAATCTGAATATTAAATTATTAAAGAAATGAACACAAATCCTTTATTAGAAGATTTTAATACTCCATATGAATCTGTTCCGTTCGAGAAAATTGAATTGGACCATTATATGCCAGCATTCGAGAATAGTATTGAGGCTGCAAGAAAAGAAATTGATCAGATTACAGAGAATAAAGCCGAACCCGATTTTGATAACACTATAGAGGCACTTGAATATTCTGGTTATAAGCTCGATCGTGTGGCTTCCGTATTTTTTAACCTGAATCATGCAAATACGACTGATGAAATGCAAGCCTTGGCAAGAAAAGTATCTCCAATGTTAACGGAATTCTCCAATGACATTATCATGAATGAGAAACTATTTGCCAAAGTAAAAGTAGTATATGCAAAAAAGGAAAAACTAAATCTAAATATCGAACAGGAAAAATTGCTGAATGATCGGTATAAAGCTTTTGTGCGTTCTGGTGCAAATTTAGAGAAAGAGAAAAAAGAGCAAATTCGGAAAATATCAAAAGAGCTATCTCAATTGACATTACAGTTTGGAGAAAATGTGATGGCTGCAACTAATGCTTTTGAATTGCATTTGATTGAAAAAAGTGATATTGTAGGTCTTCCAGAAGGCATTTTAGAGGCTGCTGCTACACTAGCAAAGGAAAAAGGTAAGAAAGGATGGATATTTACGCTACAATTTCCCAGCTATGTTCCTTTTATGCAGTATGCCGACAAACGCGAATTGCGGGAGAAAATGTTTATTGCTTACTCTTCACGGTGTTTTAAAGATGATTTTGACAACCAATCTATACTTAAACGTATAGTTGAGCTACGTCTGGAAAAAGTCCGTTTATTTGGATATAAATCATATGCTGATTTTGTTTTAGAGGAAAGAATGGCAAAGTCATCAGAAAATGTTCTCGATTTTTTGAATGAATTATTAGATGCTTCGATGCCAAAGGCAAAAGAAGAGTTTCATGAATTACAAAACTATGCTAAAACTTTAGGGGCCGAATTTGATTTACAAAGGTGGGATTGGGCATATTATGCAGAAAAATTAAAAACTGAAAAGTTTGATATTAATGATGAAATTACCAGACCTTATTTCGAATTACAAAAAGTGAAAAAAGGAGTTTTTAGTCTGGCTTCTAAACTTTACGGTATTCAATTTAAACCAAATCCAAATCTTTCAAAGTACCATGAGGAAGTTGAGGTTTTTGAAGTGTTTGATTCTAACGACAAATTTCTAGCCTTGTTTTATGCTGATTTTCATCCTCGAAGTTCAAAGCAAGGTGGAGCATGGATGACTTCCTATGTAGATCAGTATCGTAAAAAAGGGATAGATTATCGTCCTCATATTTCTATTGTTTGTAATTTTACTAGACCGACAAAAAGCAAGCCTTCCTTGTTGACATTCAACGAAGTGACTACATTGCTTCATGAATTTGGACATGCATTACACGGGATGTTGTCGCGATGTACTTATAGCAGTTTGTCAGGAACTAACGTATATAGGGATTTTGTAGAATTACCATCTCAGTTTATGGAAAATTTTGCCTTTCAGAAAGAGTGGTTAGATGAAGTGGCTGAGCACTATAAGACAGGAGAGAAGATTTCTGCTGATTTAGTGCAGAATATTATCGATAGCAGTAATTTTTTAAGTGGTTATTCATTTATTCGTCAGATAAGCTTTGGTCTAAATGACATGTCCTGGCATAGTGTATCAGAGCCTATTACAGCTTCTGTTGAGTCGTTTGAGAATAGCGCTATGAATGCCACAGAATTATTTAATAGAGTTGAAAATAGTTGTATGAGTACTGCATTCTCTCATATATTTGCCGGTGGTTATGCTGCGGGTTATTATGGATATAAATGGGCAGAGGTCCTGGATGCTGATGCTTTTGAAGCTTTTAAAATAAATGGAATATATAATAAAGAAACTGCAGATGCATTTCGAGTAAATATTCTTGAAAAAGGGGGCAGCGAACATCCAATGAATTTGTATTTGAAATTTAGAGGTAAAGAACCTTCAGTTGATCCACTTTTGAAGCGTAGTGGATTGAAATAAATCTAAAATAATTTTAAAGATCTGTTCTTGATGGACAGATCTTTTTTCTTTCAGGCAATCAACATAAGCATTTTCTTTACTACCATTTTATTTCCTCTTTATATTTTTAATTGCCAACATTAATCTTTCCTATTTCATTTTCATAAGTGAAAATTTGACGTTTTATTTTCATGTTTTTAATAAAGATGTTTAAAAATATATGCGAAAATAAAATTCATCGCTGATATTCCGAGTGTTACGAGTTCTTAAAAATTTAATAAAAATCTTGTTATTCATTGGAGTGACTCTATTTTTGTCGGCGAATTTTAAACACTTAAACTAACGGAATTAAAATGGCATTTGTAACTAGAGAAAAATTGTTCTCAAAGGAGTTCTTTTTAACCTATTCTTACCTTATTGGAGGTTGTTTTCTTTTTGCCTTAGGGGCAGTATTATTTGCAGAACCTTATCGTTTTGCACCAGGTGGAACATATGGATTAAGTATCGTTTTTCACCACCTGTTAGGTTGGGAAACGGAATATTCTGCATTGTGTATGGATATTCCATTGTTGTTCATCGGAATTTATTTCTTGGGACCTAGATTTGGAATTAAAACGGTAATCTGTACGTTTGCGATTCCTGCTTTTATGAGATTATTGCACTATTGCCATGGTTATGCTCCATTGGTTGAAAATGATGCATTGCTCTCTTCTGTATTTGGAGGTATAGTGTATGGTATAGGTATTGGTATGATTTTTAAATCAAGAGCAACATCAGGAGGTTCTGATATTATTGCTATGATTTTGAATAAATATACCAAAATATCATTAGGACAATTGATAATAATTGTTGATAGCATTATTACCCTAACTACGGTAGCAGCATTCGATGATTGGAAATTACCGATGTATTCCTGGATTATTATTTTTATAGAAGGTAAAGTTATCGATATGGTAGTAGAAGGTCCAAACCTTAATAAAACAATGTATATCATATCAGATAAATGTGATGAAATCCGCAAAAAAATCATATCCGATATTAGGCGAGGTGGGACTATTTTCTCTGGAATAGGTATGTATCAAGGAAAAGAGAAAAATATGATTTACACAGTTGTTACCAGAAGAGAAATGACAATTTTGAAAAATTTCATTGCAAAAATTGATTCGAAAGCATTTGTAAATGTAGTAGATAGTAATGAAATTTTAGGAGAAGGTTTTAAATCACTTAATGATTAAATCGTTATTTTTTTATTCTCAGATTCCGAAATATGATAGGATTTCATTATTTTTGTATTAGGAAAAACTACGGTAATAAAATTCTTTTGCAAAATCGATTTTATTGTTTGTAACAATGTTTAGCTAGAAGGTAAAAAGCTCTAGGATTTGTTGTGCGTTGAGCAATAAATGCTAAACTAAAATATATCTATAAAAAGTTGTAATATAATTTGATTTTTTAGAAAATTATTACGTATTTTGCGACCTGTTTGAAAAGCGTTTAAGGAAAAAAATAATCTGGACTATGTCAAGAGTTTGTCAAATTACTGGAAAGAGCGTAATGGTGGGAAACAATGTTTCTCACTCTAAAAGAAGAACTAAGAGAAGATTTTATCCAAATCTTTTCGATAAGAAGTTCTATCTTCCTGAGGAAGATCGCTGGATTGAGTTGAGAGTTTCAGCTGCCGGAGTTCGCCTAATCAATAAATTGGGTTTGAGAGGTGCACTTACTAAAGCTCAAGAAAAAGGATTTATTAAAAATTATTAAAAAGGCATAGAAAATGGCTAAAAAAGGTAATAGAGTGCAAGTAATTCTTGAGTGCACTGAGCATAAAGAAAGTGGTATGCCTGGAACTTCAAGATACATCACTACTAAGAATAAGAAAAATACTCCAGATCGTATGGAGTTGAAGAAGTATAATCCTATTTTGAAGAAAGTAACCGTTCATAGAGAAATTAAATAATTGAGATATGGCTAAGAAAGTAGTAGCATCCCTACAAAAAGGTGAAGGCCGTGGTTACGCCAAAGTAATCAAAATGGTTAAATCATCGAAAACCGGTTCATATTCTTTTAAAGAAGAGATTGTACCGAACGAAAATGTTAAAAATTTCTTCGCTAAATAGTGGAGATATTTATACTGAATTTTAAAAGCTTCTCATTACATTGAGAAGCTTTTTTTATATCTTGAAATGAAAAGGGAATTGTTTAGTTTTAAATCATTTATTGTTAATTGTTTGTATATCCATTTTTTTTGTACTTTAGCAAGCTAAAATAAATTTTGAGATGGGATTATTTGGGAGTTTTTCAAAATCGAAAAAAGAAAATCTTAATAAAGGACTAGCCAAAACAAAGGAGAGTGTTTTTAAGAAATTAACTCGTGTTGTTGTTGGTAAATCTACTGTAGATGATGATGTACTGGATGAATTAGAAGAGGTTCTTATTTCTTCTGATGTTGGAGTAGATACAACGATTAAAATTATTGAGAGAATTGAAAAGAGAATTGCTGAAGATAAATTTTTAGGAGCATCAGAATTAAACCGCATCCTAAAGGAGGAAATTGCTGGCCTATTAGAAGAAAATCAGAAGGGAGATAATGATGTATTTGAATTGCCAAAATCAGAATATCCTTATGTGATTATGGTTGTTGGAGTGAATGGTGTTGGGAAAACAACAACCATAGGTAAATTGGCTTATCAGTTTAAGAATGCAGGAAAAAAAGTAATGCTCGGAGCAGCTGATACTTTTCGTGCAGCAGCTGTTGACCAATTGATTATATGGTCAGAGAGAGTTGATGTGCCTGTTGTAAATCAGGGAATGGGAGCTGATCCTGCTTCTGTTGCATTTGAAACACTTACAAAGGCTAAGGAAACTAATGCTGATGTTGTTATAATTGATACTGCTGGAAGATTGCATAATAAGATCAATTTAATGAATGAATTGAGTAAAATAAAACGGGTGATGGATCGTGTGATACCAGGTGCCCCAAATGAAATTCTATTGATTTTAGATGGTTCTACAGGGCAGAATGCTTTCGAGCAAGCAAAACAATTTACATTAGCCACAGAAGTTAATGCATTAGCAATAACAAAATTGGATGGAACAGCGAAAGGTGGAGTTGTAATTGGAGTTTCTGATCAATTTAAAGTACCTGTTAAATATATTGGAATAGGCGAAGGAATGGAAGATTTGCAAGTGTTCAATAGAAATGAATTTGTAGATTCTTTGTTTAATTAGCGCAATAGAAAAAAAGATAAAAGAAAGGCTGCCTGATTTGGTGGCCTTTTCTAATTACAATCAAAGTTGCTCGAAAAATGAGAAAGATTATTTTTTCTCCTATTTTTGCAAAACTTAATCAGAAGAAAGGAATGTTATTAAATGAGTCAAACTAAGATTAATATTATAAGCCTCGGCTGTTCAAAAAACTTGGTGGATACAGAATTGTTAATGAAACAATTAGATGCTAATCAGTTTTCTGTGACTTGTGAAGAAGAAAATAGTGATGCTAAGACTATCATTATAAATACCTGTGGATTTATTGGAGATGCAAAGGAGGAGTCAATAGATACTATTCTGCAATATGTAGATGCAAAGAATAATGGTAAAATCGATCAGCTTTTCGTGATGGGTTGTCTTTCAGAAAGATATAAAGATCAATTGCAGCATGAAATTCCTGAGGTTGATCATTATTTTGGAAAATTTGAATGGAAAGCCATTGTAAAAGAATTGCATAAAGATTACCTGCCAGAATACAAAAATTTAAGAATGCTTACAACACCTAAACATTTTGCTTACCTTAAAATTTCTGAAGGATGTAATCGCAATTGTTCTTATTGTGCTATTCCAATCATTACAGGAAAACACGTTTCCCGTCCAATGGAGGACATTATAGAGGAAGTTCGTAATTTGGTGAATGAAGGAGTAAAGGAATTTTTGGTCATAGCACAAGATCTTTCTTATTATGGATATGATTTGTATAATGAATCAAAATTGGCAGAACTAATTCAGAAAATCTCTGAGATTGAGGGAGTGGAATGGATAAAACTTCATTATGCATATCCAACACAGTTCCCTTACGGGATATTAAAGCTAATGCATGAGAATCCAAAAGTATGTCGTTACCTTGATATTGCCCTTCAGCACTCAAGTGATAATATGTTGAAATTAATGCGAAGGGGTATTGATCGTGAAAAAACCAAAAACCTAATTCAAAAAATCAGAGAAGATGTTCCAGGAATAACGCTTCGAACAACTATGTTAGTTGGTCATCCAGGCGAAACTTTAGAAGATCTGGAAGATTTGAAGAATTTTATTCAGGAAATGAAATTTGAGCGTTTAGGAGTATTTCCTTATTCGAATGAAGAAGATACTTATGCTGCAACTCATTATCATGATAACATTACTCAAGAAGAGAAGGAGAGGAGGAAAGAGGAAATTATGCTCATTCAGCAAGATATTAGCCTTGAATCTAATAGAAAAAGATTAGGGGAAACATTAAAAGTGATTATTGACAGAAAAGAAGGTGATTATTTTTATGGAAGAACAGAATTTGATTCTTATGAGGTAGATCCTGAGGTTTTAATATTTGCAGAAAACTGTGATTTGGTGATTGGTGATTTCTACCAAGTGAAAATAACTAATTTTGAAGATTACGATTTATTTGGAACCGTTATATAATTAAAGGATTTCTTACAGAAAATACAAACAAAAATGATCAGACACAGTTTCATGAATATACTCATATAACCATAAGCAGATCTTTTTGATCTGCTTATTTTTTAGAATAAACTTCCTTGTTGCTGGTACATTCCGGTTTTTTTAAGCTCGAAGAAACAATCAGCACAAGCAATTACATCTGCCAGAGCATCATGAGCACCATCAAATCCTTTCTTGAATAGAGCTTGATGTAATTCCATTAAATTAGGCCATTTATAACTATTGCGTGCTGGAATCTTACAAATCGCTGTTGTTGTTTTCATTGTGCATATCTTAGGAATCTCATTCAGTCGATTTGGAATATTCTTTCTTAGAAATTCTGCACCCACAATCTTTTCATCAAAACTAATATTGTGAGCAATTAAAAAGTTTGATTCATTTAAAGCAATTGCAAATTCACTCAAAGCCTCATTTAAGTCTATTCCTTCATTCATTGCTCTGCTAGTAGATATTCCATGAATTTTTGAAACTTCTGGCGGGATCATATAATCCTCCGGAATAATAATCCTATTTACTCGTTTAATTTCCTGATCTCTACTATCATAAAGCAGCCATGCCAGTTGAACCATTCTAGGCCAGTTGTCAAGATCAGTAATTGGTGCATTCCATTTTTTAGGTAGCCCGGTTGTTTCTGTGTCAAAAAATAAATACATATTTCGAAATTTAAAAAAGCTCCCGAAGAAGCTCTAGTTTCCAGTTCTTATTACAATTATAAGCTTTTGGCCACTTTTAAGGCTGCTTCATAATTTGGTTCATTTGTCATTTCTGGTACGTATTCAATATACTGAACAATATTATTTTGATCTAAAACTATAACGCCTCTTGCTAAAAGCCGAAGCTCCTCTACAACAAATCCATATTTTAATCCAAAATCCAGTTCCTTATGATCCGAAAGAGTGATAAGATTATCAATACCTTCGGCTCCGCAAAATCTTCCAAGTGCGAAAGGCAGATCATTAGAAAGTGTGATAATTTGGATATTATCATTTAAAGAAGCTGCTTCTTTATTAAATCGATGGGTTTGTGCGGAACAAACACCTGTATCAATAGATGGAAAAATAGAAAGGATTTTAACCTTACCTTCAAAATCCGATAGTTGAACTGGAGTTAATTCCTGGTTTAATGCTGTGAAATTATCTGCAGTCACACCAATTTTAATTTCTTTTCCTACTAGAGTAATTGCATTTCCAGCAAAAGTAACTTTACGATTATTTTTATTCATAATATGATATTTTGTGTTATGATCAAAGATAAAAACTGTTTTCTATTTAATAAAAAACCGGAGGAAGACTCCGGTTATAATTTTATTCTAATTCTTTGTGATGTTTCAAAATTTTTGTCGTTATTTTCATTTTCGATTTATCTAAACCAACCGAGATTGTATCACCTTCTGAAATGCTTGCTTTAATAATTACTTCGGCCATTTCATCTTCCAAATATTTTTGGATAGCTCGTTTAAGAGGTCTTGCTCCAAATTGAACGTCGTAGCCTTTTTCTGCAATAAAATCCTTAGCTGTAGTAGATATTTTAATCTTATAGCCTAAGTCATTAACTCTCTTATATAATCCATTCAGTTCAATATCAATTATTTCATGAATATCTTTTTGTGTTAATGAATTGAACATTACTAAATCATCAATACGATTTAAAAATTCAGGAGCAAAGGCTTTTTTAAGTGCTTTTTGGATAATACTGCTTGTGTAATCTTTGGATTCAGAACTACCTGCCTGAAAGCCAATTCCTTTACCAAAATCTTTTAGTTCTCGGCTACCAATATTCGAAGTCATAATGATAATACAGTTTTTAAAATCAACTCTTCGACCTAAGCTGTCGGTTAGTTGACCATCATCAAGAAGTTGGAGTAGAATATTAAAAACATCAGGATGAGCTTTTTCAATTTCATCTAATAAGACTACAGAATAAGGTTTTCTTCTAACTTTTTCTGTTAGTTGACCTCCTTCTTCATATCCAACATAGCCAGGAGGTGCTCCGACTAATCGTGAAACGGCAAATTTCTCCATGTATTCACTCATGTCAATTCTGATTAGAGCATCATGACTATCAAATAAATATTCAGACAATACTTTTGCTAGCTGAGTTTTACCAACTCCTGTTGGACCGAGGAAAATGAAAGTTCCAATTGGCTTATTGGGATCTTTTAACCCAGCTCTATTTCTCTGAATTGCTTTTACTATTTTTGCTATTGCATCTTTTTGACCTACAACTTTGCCTTGTAATTCTACATTCATTTGCAATAATCGCGAACCTTCTTCTTGAGCAATTCTTTTTACAGGAACTCCAGTCATCATGGCAACTACCTCAGCAATATCTTCTCCAGAAACTTTTTCTTTCTTAAGGCTAAGTTCTTGCTCCCACTTGTCATTTTCTCTTTCAAGGTCGTCGGCGAAGTTTTTTTCTTTATCTCGAAAACTTGCAGCCAATTCAAATTTCTGAGCTTTTACAGCTTTGATTTTATTTTGACGAGTTCCTTCAATTTTTTTCTCTAATTCCTCAATAATTACAGGAACTTGAATATTTGAAATGTGTACTCTCGATCCAGCTTCATCCAAGGCATCAATTGCTTTATCAGGAAGATATCTATCGCTAATATATCTTGATGTAAGCTTCACGCATGCATCTATTGCTTCATCAGTATAATAAACACTGTGGTGATCCTCATATCTTTCTTTAATATTATTCAGAATAACAATAGTTTCCTCTGGTGATGTGGGCTCTACCATTACCTTCTGAAATCGACGTTCTAAAGCACCATCTTTTTCAATATTCTGGCGATATTCATCTAAAGTAGTTGCTCCAATACATTGGATTTCTCCTCTGGCTAATGCTGGTTTTAACATATTTGCAGCATCTAATGAACCGGTAGCACCACCAGCACCTACAATCGTATGTATCTCATCAATAAAAAGAATAATATCACTTGTTTTGGATAATTCATTAAGAATAGCCTTCATTCTCTCTTCAAATTGCCCTCTATATTTTGTACCTGCAACAATCGAAGCCAAATCTAGAGTTACAACCCTTTTCCCAAACAAAACTCGGGAAACCTTTTTTTGAATAATTCGAAGTGCAAGACCTTCAGCAATAGCTGATTTACCAACTCCTGGTTCGCCAATTAGGATAGGGTTATTTTTCTTTCTGCGACTAAGAATTTGAGCAAGTCTCTCAATTTCTGTCTCCCGTCCAACTATCGGATCTAATGTTCCTTCCTCCGCTGATTTTGTAATATCAATTCCAAAATTATCCAGAACGGGAGTTTCAGATTTGCCTCTCACTCCTGATTTTTTAGAATCACCACCAGACATTCCGCTTTTTCCTCCTGGCTCATCAGAAGGATAATCCGCTTGAGCTTTAGGAAATAAAGTTGTTAGATTCTTTTTAACTTTATTGTAATCAATAGTTTGGTCGTCTAGAATTTGAGTCACCATACTTTTTTCATCTTTTAAAATAGCAAGTAAAAGATGACTAGTATCAATTGTATTATTCTTCATGGCTTTTGCCTCCAAATAAATCAATTTTAAAACTCTTTCTGCAGATCTCTGTAAAGGGATATTATCCTGATCCAATGCACTTATAGAATCGGATTTAAGTTGTTTTTCAATGCTTTTTCTGATGTCGTAAAGGTCAACTCCAAGAGATATAAGAATATCCACCGCAATACCTTCCCCTTCACGGAGAATCCCTAAGAATAGATGTTCTGTTCCAATAGCAGTATTTCCAAGCCTTTCAGCTTCTTCTTTGCTATAGGAAAGAACGTCTTTTATTCGTGGTGAAAATTTTGAATCCATATAGTAGGTTTTTTAAATTTATCAATATTTGAAGAATATGATTCATATAATTAAAAGTAGCATTAAAATAATGAAAAAATTTAGATTGAAGACTAAAATAGTAATCAATTTTTAATGCGAAACAGAAAAGAATTAAGAATTAAACTAGTAATCAAGCCGTAATGCTAATTGCTAAAATATTTATCTTAATCCACCTTCAAATATAGCACTATTTCTTACGCAAAATCTACTTATTTTGTTACTTTTGTAGATCTTAGAAAAGTATAGAATTTTAAATTAAATATAAATGACCACGGGAGAGAGAATTATACGCATTAATATAGAAGAGGAAATGAAATCGGCTTATATTGATTATTCAATGTCGGTAATTGTTTCCAGAGCTCTACCAGATGTTAGAGATGGTTTAAAACCAGTTCACCGAAGAGTGCTATTTGGAATGGGCGAATTAGGAACAACTGCTAATAAACCGTATAAAAAATCAGCTAGAATTGTTGGTGAAGTGTTAGGGAAATATCATCCACATGGTGATAGTTCTGTGTATATGACAATGGTGCGTATGGCTCAAAGCTGGTCATTACGTTATCCCTTGATTGATGGACAAGGTAATTTTGGTTCTGTTGATGGCGATAGTCCTGCCGCAATGCGTTATACCGAAGCAAGAATGAATCGAATTGCTGAGGAAACATTATCGGATCTTGAGAAAGATACAGTAGATATGGTTCCCAATTTTGATGAATCATTAAAAGAGCCAACGGTTTTACCAACTCGTATTCCAAATTTATTAGTTAATGGAGCATCTGGAATTGCTGTAGGAATGGCAACTAATATGCCTCCGCACAATTTGTCTGATGTAATTGATGCTATTATTTTATCTGTTGATAATAAAGAGATTGAGATAGATGAGTTGATACGAATTGTGAAAGCACCAGACTTTCCTACAGGAGGGATTATTTATGGTTACCAGGGAGTAAGGGAAGCATTTGAAACAGGAAAAGGGAGAGTAGTAGTCCGAGCAAAAACTAATATTGAAACTTCAGACAATGGTCGTGAGAAGATTATTGTGACAGAAATACCATACATGGTTAATAAGGCTGAATTGATTATGAAAGCAGCTGATTTAATTAATGACAAGAAGATTGATGGGATTTCAAATGTGAATGATGAATCGGATCGGAATGGAATGAGAATTGTTTTCGATCTGAAAAGAGATGCGATTGCAAATGTTGTCTTAAATAAATTATTTAAGTACACACAAATGCAAACGTCATTCAGCGTTAATAATATTGCGCTTGTGAAAGGACGTCCAAAGCTTCTTAATTTAAAAGAATTGATTGATAATTTTGTGGAGCATCGCCATGATGTTGTTGTCAGAAGAACTCAATTTGAATTAAAGCAAGCTGAAAATAAAGCTCATATCTTAAAAGGATTAATTATTGCCTTAGATAATATCGATCAGGTAATTACATTGATTAGAGCTTCAAAAACACCAGAGGAAGCAAGACTTGGATTAATGAGTAATTTCGACTTGGATGAAATTCAGGCCAAGGCAATTCTGGATATGCGTTTACAGAAACTCACAGGTTTAGAGAGAGATAAACTTCACGCGGAATATGAAGAGTTGATGAAGTTAATTGATCATTTAAATGCAATTCTACATAATGAGTCTATGCGAATGGATATCATTAAAGAAGAACTTTTGGAGGTTAAAGCCAAATATGGCGATGAAAGAAGAACTGAAATTGTTTATGCTTCGGAAGAATTTAATCCAGAAGATTTTTATGCCGATGAAGAAATGGTAATTACAATTTCTCACATGGGATATATTAAACGTACCCCATTAGCTGAATTTAAAACACAGCATAGAGGTGGAGTTGGGTCTAAAGGGAGTATTACCAGAGAAGAGGACTTTTTGGAACATATGATTATGGCAACCATGCATAATACCATGTTGTTCTTTACCGAAAAAGGTAAATGCTTTTGGTTAAAGGTTTATGAAATCCCGGAAGGTACAAAACAATCTAAAGGAAGAGCTATTCAAAATCTATTAAATATTGAGCCTGATGACAAAGTAAAGGCTTATATCAATGTATTGAATTTAAAAGAAGAAGAATATATCAACAATAATTACATTGTACTTTGTACGAAAAAAGGTGTAATAAAGAAAACTTCATTGGAAGCTTATTCACGTCCAAGAGTCAATGGCGTAAATGCCATTACTGTTCGCGAGGGTGACCATTTATTGGAAGCTAAATTAACTAATGGCAGCAATGAAATATTAATTGCAGTTCGTTCTGGTAAAGCTATTCGATTTACTGAAGATCAGGTTCGTCCAATGGGAAGAACAGCATCTGGTGTAAGAGGAATAAGATTGCGGGATGAAGAAGACGAAGTTATTGGCATGATATGTGTTGAGAATGGGGAAGAGGACATTTTGGTTGTTTCTGAGAATGGATTTGGGAAGCGTTCGAATATTGAAGACTATCGAATTACTAAAAGAGGTGGAAAGGGTGTAAAAACAATTAGCCTTACAGAAAAAACTGGTGATTTGATTGCCGTCAAGAATGTTAGTGATACTGATGATTTAATGATTATAAATAGATCTGGAATTACAATTCGAATGGCTGTGTCAGATCTAAGAGTAATGGGGCGTGCTACTCAGGGAGTTCGTCTGATTAATCTTAGTAAGAAAAATGATTCAATTGCTGCTGTAGCCAAAGTAAATTCCTCCAATGATGAAGATGTATCGGATATTGAATTATCAGCACCAAATGAGGATTAAGTAGTAAATAAACTTAGATTAATTATAAAAAGACCAATCTTATACCAAATCAAAAATAAAAATATATTTTTGTCGAGATTGTTATAAAAACTAAACATTGATTATGAAAAAATTATCATTCATTCTAGTTATGCTTTTGTGTGTTTCTTCCGTATTCGCGCAAAAAAGTAAAGTGACTGGAGCACAAAATTATTTGACTTCAGGTAAGTTAGATAAAGCTAAAGAAGCTATTGATGAAGGAATTCAAAATGAGAAATGTGTGGCTTACCCAAAAGCATACCTTGTAAAAGGTAAAGTTTATCAGGGAATATTTGAGAGTCCTCTTCCTTCATATAAAGATTTGGCAAAAGATCCTCTTGATATTGCCTATGAAGCATATTTAAAATCGCTTGAATTGGACAAGAAGGGTAGAATGTTAAAACCCGTAAAAGCACAAATGACAAATATGATTCCTGATTATACTAACGAAGCAGTAAATCGTTATAATGATGGTGATTATGCTGGAGCATTAGCTGCTTTTGAAAGGGTATTGGAAATTGAAGGAATGGATATGTTTAAGGATAATCCTGTTGTTGATACTGCAGTAATTTTTAACGCAGCAATGACTGCTCAAAAAGCAGACAACTTAGATGTCGCAGCAAAGTATTACAAAAAATCTATTGAATACAACTACGGAGGCTCTAAGTCTTATGCAAATTTAGCTAACGTGTTGAAAAATAGTGGTAAAGCTGAAGAGTCATTAACTTATCTACATAAAGGATTTGAACTATATCCAAATGATTCATGGATGTTAGTGGAATTAATAAACTACTATATGTTAGGAGGGGAACCACAGAAAGCTGCTGAATATCTTGATAAAGCAATAGAAATAGATCCTACTAATGGTTCATTTTATAGAGCTAAAGGTACATTATATGAGAAAACTAAGGATTTAGCAAAAGCCGAAGAGATGTATCGAAAAGCTTTGGAATTAGATCCAAAAGATTTTACTTCTCAGTATAATTTAGGTTTATTGAAATTAAATTCTGCAATTGCTCACCATAAGGAGGCTAATGAAATTATGGATGCTAAAAAATACAACGATGCAATTAAACTTGTTAATTCTGAGTATGAAAATGTTATTCCATATTTCGAGAAGGTATTAGAAATGCAGCCAAATGAGAAAAATACTTTGATTACATTAAAGGAATTATATTTCAAGTTGAGAAATGAAAATGCTACATATTTAGAAAAGTACAACGAAGTGAAAACTAAGTTGGACGGAATGGAATAAAGAATTAATAATAGGGAGCGTAATGCTCTCTATTATTATATTAATCACATTTAACTTAATATGAATTATAGGACTTTCAAGATTTTGATTTAAAGGTGTTTAATGAATTAAATCAATCTAAATACTTTTTAAGAATTGTTATCAAAGTTCTAGGATCTATTGGCTTTGTGATGAATTCATCTGCTCCCGCACGAAGACATTCTTCTTTTTCATTATTTAAACTAAATGCTGTTTGAACAATAACCGGTGTATTGGCCGCAATCAGCTTAATCTTTTTTATAGCTTCTAATCCACCAATTTCAGGCATTCGTATATCCATCAAAATTAAATCAACTTGTTCATCGCTTTGACATATTGAAATTGCATCTTTCCCATTTTTAGCCCAGAGTACTTTTGCATCTGTCATTTCAATTATTGCATTCAAATAATTAAAATTTGATTTCACATCTTCAGCAATAAGAATTTGTCGTCTGGAATATTTTAAACTATTAGTTTTTAAATCAGTATCCATCACTATATTAGAACTACTCTTGGAATTGATGAAATTTAGCCTAGTGTGTCCGGATCCAGCTAATCTAAAGTAAAAATTACTGCCAACACCTTCCTTTGATTGAAACCAGATTTCACCACCTAATAAACTAATGAGTTTTTTGCATAACGATAATCCAATACCAGAACCTTCAAAATTTCTTATGGAACTATTATCACCTTGTCTAAACACATCAAAAACTGCATTTTGTACTCTAATAGGGATTCCTACACCAGTGTCTTTTATGTAAAATATTGGATTTTGACTTATCTCAAGATAGTATCCATATTCAATACAGCCCGATTTTGTGAATTTTATCGCGTTATCAATTAGATTTTCAAATATTTGAAGAAGTCTACCTTTATCTGTTGTAATTCTAATAGTATCACAATTTTCTGGTCTAATGGCCTGTATTGTAATATTATCTTTTCGCTTTGGTTTATTATTGTATTTTAACTCCAGATCGCGTATTAGGGAATCAATATCAAATGTTTCCTCTTTTAAAATCAATTGATTAGAATCAATTTTTGAGACATCAATTAAATTGTCAACATGCTTTAGTAATTTCCTGCTATTCTGCTCAATTAATCTTATAAATTGTCCATGTTCATTAGCACTTATATCCTTGTCAGATAGAAGACTAGAAAAGCCAACAATAGCATTAATTGGAGTTCTGATTTCATGGCTAATATTAGATAAAAAAGCACTCTTTAATTGATTGGATTCTTCCACTTCTTTTTTGGCAATTACCTGTGCGTTTCTTGTTTTGGATAAAGTTATCAAATCGTCGATTGACTTTTGATTGATTAAACAGGTTTTAATAGAATTTGCAAACTTTTCCATCACTTTAGTAAACATAGTCAATTCGTTTTGAGTCCATATATTTTCTCCTTTTGAAGAATATATAACTAAGAAACCAATATCAGTGAGTTGGAAGAAATTTATAATTCCAGCTTCTTTAGAACTAAAATTAATTATTTTGGACAGATCATTGCTAAGCTTTTTCGAGAAAGCAGGTGAATCATTAAAGCAATTCTTTAAAAAAAGTGAATTTGCAATATTTTTATCTTCAATTTTAATCTTTGGATGTGCGTATATAAGCTTAAATCCAGAAGATAAATTGGAATTAGGAATACAATTATTTTTTACCCAAACCCCTCCAAAGTCTTGGTTTTTCCATGACATAAAAGATGAAAGAAAATTACTGCAATTTAAAGTTAGGTCTCCAGATTGACCAATAGAAAGAGCCAATTCATAGAGAAACGAGAATTCTTTAATAGTATTATTTATTTCCATATCATTTGAAATAGGGACATTTCATTGTAACCTTGAAAATTTTTTTAAAGCAATACAACTCAATACTCCACATTTATCAGCAAAACAGAATCATTTTCAATGATATATATATTCAATCAAGTTAATATCTTACAATTTTAGGGAAATAAAAAGATTATTAATATTAGGATTTGATTAATGTTACATGGTAGATTGTCAAGGTGACTATTTTGTAATTTACAGAAAAAATCCGACTTAAAATTGAAGTCGGATTTTTTGCTCTATCTAATCTTTTTAAAGGAATCATTTACCTTACTACACAATCGCTCAAATATATGATCTTCATCTCCTACTCCATCAACAAAATCTATTTTAGATTGTTTTTCGTAGTACTCATTTACTTTAGCACTCCTTTTATCGTGTTGTTCAAGTCGATGAATTATTATGTCTGTATCTGTATCATAAGCTCTACTGCTAAAGGTTTTACCTCTGGCGGTAAGTCTTTTAATTGATTCAAGAGTAGAAACATTCAAATTAATAGTAGTTGTCACTGTTGACTCCAATTTTCTTAATAGTCCATCTAAAATATAAGCTTGAACAATTGTCCTTGGAAATCCCTTAAATATAAATCCATTAGCGTCTGAATGTTTATGAATTTGACGCTCAATAAGTTTAATTGCAATTTCATCTGGAACAATATCCCCTTTTTCTATGTATGTTTGAGCACTTAATCCCATCTCAGTTCCTTTTTTAATTTCCTGACGCATTAGATGTCCTGTTGAAATATAAACCAAATTGAATTTTTCGGCTAATTTTCGACCTTGTGTACCTTTTCCGGATCCAGGAGGTCCCAATAAAACTAAATTGATCCAGGACTTCTCCAAAGTTTGATCCACAACAGAAGTAAGCCTCTCGAAAATTTCATTTATACTACCCAAACCATCAATACCATGATATACTTCTTTCTCCTTATAGAAATTTGCTACTGGAGCTGTTTTAGTATCATATTCTTTTAAACGAACTTCGATAACCTCTTGATTATCATCGGGACGATTTTCTTTTTTTGCTCGTTCCAGCATTCTATTTCGTAGCTGTTCCGTTGGTACTTCAAGGCTTAACATACAATCTAATTTTGTATTCATTTTAAGCAATAGACCTTCGAGAATATAAGCTTGTACCGTAGTTCTTGGAAAGCCGTCGAAAAGAAAACCATTAACTTCAGTATTGGTCTGAATTCGCTCTTCTATAATTTGAACAATTATTTCATCGGGGACTAATCCTCCCTTTTTTATTATATCTTTTGCCTGAAGTCCTAATTCGGTACCTTCTGCAATTTCTGTTCTAAGAATATCCCCTGTGGAAATATATGCTAAATTATATTTCTCAACAAGCATTTTAGACTGAGTACCTTTACCAGCTCCAGGAGGGCCAAATAATGCAATATTTAACATGTGGTTATATTTATGTTTGTATTGTAGTTTTAAAATCAAAAATAATAAAAATAGTGAAAGCATTGATATGCCTGATTATTTTTAATTCATCAATTCTAGTGAAGCAACATTTTTAAAGTAAATAAGTTGTTTTTTGAAAGAATAATCGTACTCGCAATCCAACATATTAAATGTAATAATCCAATTAGTAAGAAAGTGGGGAAAATTGGACCAATCCAAAAGGAATAGTTAACAATTGAGAAAAAAATATAAGAACCAATAAGGAGTATACTTCCGATGAATTCAAATCTCCAAACCACAACTAATCCTATCAACATAAGCATGTTTGCTATGAAAAGTTTTATTTCCTGATTATTCATCAAGTTTAAATCTGGTGCACCTATTTCGATAGCAAACCAAATAAAAAATAGAAATAAGAATACACCCAAACATCTTGCTATCCAACGAAGTATTGTAATTGATAATTTCAAATTTGTGTTTGTATTTAATGACAAGGAACATTTCTTGCCTTATTTCAAATATAGATGAATTAATAATTATTTAAAAACCCAGCTTACAATTAATTATTAATTCCTATTTGATTGTTTATTTAAATCTACTTGAATATTAAATAATTTATATTGACTTTTTACTAATAAAGCCTTATATTTTTTAGAGTAACTAACTAAACTTAAAAGTGATGAATGCAAATTATATATGTCCTTATTGTCGGAGTTATTTAAATGTGGCCGATAGAATTGTTATAGCAGCGAAAAATGAAAAAGGCAAGAATGGTGTTTTGCTATTTAGTATTCATTTAGGTGATTATGAAATTTTAAAGCATTCTAGTTTTGAAATGGAGGCTAATGAGAAAATAAGTTTTTATTGTCCGTGTTGTAAGAAAAGCTTGAGGCATACGAAGGTTCATGAGAATATATATAGGATATTAATGCATGATGAAGAAGATCAGGAGTATCAAATATTATTTTCAGGGATTTATGGTGAAAGATGTACCTATCAAGTGAGTGCTGAAAATGTATATTCCTACGGAGAACATGCTTCAAAATATCTTGATTTTAACAATTTAATTCAAATGTCTTAAGCCATGCTTCAACGACATATTCAGAATCCTTTGATTCTTCCATCTCAAATACATCCCTCTAATCCATTATATAAGGTTTTAGGGGTTTTTAATCCTGGTGCAATCTTATTTCAAGATGAGATTATTTTATTAATGAGAGTAGCTGAGAATTGTCTACCAGAAAAAGAATATGTCACCATACCATTCTATAGCGAAAAAGGTGCGGATATTATTCGAATTAGAAAGAATGACCGGAATTTAATTTATAAGGATACTAGAGGTTATTTTTATAAAGGAAAAGATTATTTATCTACGATCAGTCATTTGCGCTTGGCTCGAAGTAAGGATGGAATTAATTTTTCAATAGAAGATACACCTTTTATATACCCAACGCTTGATTGTGAATGTTTTGGTGTGGAAGATGCCCGAATCGTAAAATTAGAAGATAATTATTTTATCAATTATACCGCTGTTTCAGGCGATGGTTATGTTACTGTTTTAGCAAGCACATCTGATTTTGTGCAAATAAAAAAATTAGGAATTATATTTCCTCCATTGAATAAAGATGTTGCTTTGTTTCCTGAGAAAATTAATGAAAAATATGCTGCTTTGCATCGTCCGGATAATAAGGGATTTGGCTTGCCTTCCATATGGTACGCAAGCTCCCCTGATTTATTAAATTGGGGTGATCATCATTGCTTGTTACGTCCAGATGGCTCCTCAAGTGAAAGTCAAAAAATTGGCGGTGGTGCTTCTCCTATCAAAACCGAGCTGGGTTGGTTGGTAGTTTATCATGCTAAAGGTGAGAATAGTGTCTATTCTCTAAAGCTATTACTATTAGATCTTAATGATCCAAAAAAGATCCTTAAAAAGGCCGATTGTGCGATTCTTCTTCCTAAGTTAGAATATGAACGGAATGGATTTTTCCCTAACGTTGTCTTTACCAATGGAATGATAGAAAAGGAAAATGGAGAATTGTGGATTTATTATGGTGCTTGCGATGAAACAATATGTCTGGTCATAACAAGTATATCAGAATTATTGAACTTTTTTAAATAATATAAAATTATGAGAATTGCATTTGTATCAACATATCCCCCTATAGAATGCGGAATTGCTACTTATACAAAATATCTTAGCGATTCTATAAGAATAGCTGGTAAAGAGGTAAGAATATTTAGTCAGATTGGAGGTCAAGGCCCGGATGTTTTTGAGGTTTATTCGCCAAAGGACAATGATATTGCTGCGAAATTATTTTTTCATGTGGAAAGATTAGCTCCGGATATCGTTCATATCGAACATGAATTTGGATTATTTGGAGATCAACGAGGAGTTCAAATTGTTGAATTTTTAATTCGCTGTAATTTATCGGATACACCAGTAGTAACGACATTGCATACCGTTTTTGAAGATTTGAAATATGAAGAAAAAATAATAGTTCAACACATCTTAGATTTAAGTTCTATAATAATTGTTCATGAATCCTTTCAAAAGGAAATTCTTCTTAAAAATTACAAAACAAGCCAACCAATTCATGTAATTCCTCACGGAGTTCGCGAAGTTACAAAAGTGAGGAACGCAAAAGAATTACTTGGAGTTCAAGGAAGAGATGTTCTTTTATTAGCAGGTTATTTGCGTTCAACTAAAAATTTTGAAAAAATATTCAGCATTTTATCTCAACTTATCGAGCGGAATGATAATATGATATTACTAATAGCAGCAAGATGCAGAATTAATGAACACTCTAAATACCAACATGATTTATATCAAAATTTACAATATAAATCGTTCCCAAATCACGTAAAAGTTCTTTACGGCAAATTTCCACAAGCTAGCTTAGATAATATATTGTGTGCTGCAGATGTGATGGCACTTCCGTATGTTAAAGGTGGTCAGAGTGGCGTTCTAGCACAAGCATCTGCATTTCATATTCCAGTTGTTACTTCCAATTTACAAAGCTTTAAGGATTGGATTCATGATGTAAAAGGCGGTATGATAGCTAATACTGATGAAGACTACATCAAGTGCATATCAAATTTATTACAGGATGAAGAATTGCGGGATCAAATAAAAGAAAATATCAGAATAAGTAACCAACAACGAAATTGGACAGTTATTGGAAAGGAGCATTTAAAGGTATATAAGATGTTACTTAAACCACCAATTCCAAATGCGGAATTCTATTATTACAATCCCCATAAAATTAAAGAGGAACGCATTTATTAGTAATAAGTCATATTCTTAAAAATGTCTTTTAATTCAAGTGTGGCTATTCCCGACCTTGAGTCAGCCATAGCATAAGGTAGAATTAATTTACCATTATGAATCAAAGCTCCGCATGAATATATCACATTAGGAACATAACCATTTCTATCGCTCTCATCAGGAGTTAAAAATGGTTCCTTTAATAGACCAATTACTTTTGTGGGATCGTTTATATCCAATAAAATGGCACTTATGCTATATGTCCGTACAGGACCAACACCATGAATTAAAAGCAACCAACCTTTTTCCGTTTCAATTGGGGACCCACAATTACCAATTTGAAAAAATTCCCAATAAAAGCTTGGGGGTTTTAATAAAATAGGATTCTCCCAGTATTTGATATTACCTGAGAACATAATGTATAGGTTCTCATTATCATTTCTTGATATTGTTGCATATTTACCATTAATTTTTCTAGGAAACAGAGCCATGCCCTTGCCTTTCGAACCATTTCCAAGTAGAACAGAAACTTTAAAATGGCAAAAGTCAACAGTTTCAATTAATTGAGGTAATGCGGTTATTCCATTATAAGCAGTATATGTTGCATAATAAACATCTTTTCCATTACCATTGCCATTTCTAAAAAGAACAAAACGAGCATCTTCTAATCCCTTTGTTTCATTCTCAGAAACAGGGAAAATAACACGGGAACTAATATCTAAATCAGCAGAGAATATTATTTCGTAATTCGCATTTGCCAGCCACATTAATGTTTTAATAGCTTCTTCGCATCTATGACTGATTTTTTTTTGTTTATTTTTTTTCTTCTTTCGAAAATGATGAATTGCCTCTTTAAGTTCATCAAAAGTAAAATCGTCTAATAAATTATCCAATACTTTTGCAACAGATTCATATGATTTTAATTCTTTTAATTTTATGATGAAATCATCTTTATGATATGATGGATCCGGGATTCGATCTAATCTTTCTACCAAAGCACTATTTTTCTGAATAGCTAAAACACCATTTTTTTTGATGATTCCCTTTCGAAAAACAATTGATGAGATATGCCCCTCTCCTACAGCTCTAAAACTCAAAATTACTTTTAATCGATCAGAATCTGAATTGTATTGCTCTGGATGCGCAACAATAGATGGATTAAAAAGAGCTGCTGATTCAATGGAATATTCCATTGTAAAATAGGAACCAATTAGTAGCTTTTGTTCTAATGTGAAGTCATTGTCAAATTTTGTTTCCTTAATAATTTGGTCGAAATTATCTTTAAATATTCTTTTAATATTTCGATGACGACTAGAAAAATTACTAATTGTCCTTTTTAGAATATTACTTGCTTGCTCATCAGATAGTAGAAATATTCGTTCAAAAATATTTTCTATTCTTTTGGAATTTCCTGGTGTGAAAAATCTTGTTACAACCCTTGAATCATCTGGAGTAAAATGAAGTAATTGTTTTTGAATAGTGATTATCTTTAGGGGAGTATTCATATTTCTGATTTTTCTACATGTATCCAACTAAATATACAAAAATCAAGACTGAAATGAAATAAGATTAAATAGTTCTCAATGTTTTAATACTGGTAATGATATTTTATAACGAATACAAAGTATGCGAAAAATAATAATACAACTAATAGTTAAAAATTGATTTAGGGCAAGCGGCAAACCAATATGATTAAAACTCACAAATAGAATTCCACCAACAACACATGCAGTAGCATATATTTCTTTTCTAAAAATTAGGGGAATGTCGTTACAAAGTGTATCCCGAATTACTCCTCCCATAACTGCTGAAAAAAGTCCCATAATTATTGCAAGTAAAGGGTGAATTTGCAATGCAAGCGATTTCTCTATCCCAATTATGGTGAAAACTCCAATTCCAATTGTATCAAATAGAAATAATGTTCTTTTAAGTCCCATAATGCGAGATTTAAATAAAAATGTAAGTATTACACCAAGGGTAATTACAAAAATATAATTTGTATCAATAATCCAGCTAACAGGAGTGGTTCCCAATATTACATCCCGAAGTGTACCACCTCCGATAGCAGTAATAAATCCTGTAAAATAGGCTCCAAAAAGATCGAGCTTTTTATTTGTGGCCGATAAGGTTCCACTAATTGTAAAGACGAGGGTTCCAAGCAGATCAAGAAAGTATAATACAGTCATTAATTAATATTTATTGGAATTTAAAAAGAAAGGATGAAACATCATATGCTCCACCCTTTCTTTTGTTTAAATATATTTGTTTTAGCCCTGCGCGTCAACAACAGCAATAGCCGTCATATTGATTATTTCACGAACAGAACATCCCATTGGAATTATATGAAAAGGTTTAGCTGTACCAAGCAAAATTGGTCCAATATTTTCATGACCACCTAAATCCTTCATAAGTTTATAGGCAATATTTCCAGAACTCAAACTTGGGAAAATAAAGGCATTGACATCTTTTCCTTTAATTTTATTAAAAGAAAAAGTATTGTCTCTTAAATCTTTATCTAAGGCGAAATTCATTTGCATTTCTCCATCTACCATTAATTCGGGATGCTCAGAATGCAATATATCAATAGCCTCGCGAACTTTGAGTGGACTCCCCTTTCTTACAGATCCAAAATTAGAATAGGAAACCATGGCCATTACAGGCTCAATTTTGAATTTTTTTATAACTCTGGCTGTTGTTAAAGTAGTGTCCACAAGTGATCCTGATGTAGGTTCTGCATTTACAGTTGTATCGGCAAAGAATAAAGGACCCTTTTTTGTCATGATAATATTCATGCCAACCAATGTTTTCATTCCTTCCTCCATACCAATTACTTTACTGGCAATATCTAAAGCTTGGAAATATCTTGTTGCATAACCTGAGATAAATGCATCCGCATCACCATTTTCAACCATCATTGCACCAAAATAATTACGGTCGAACATTTTTTCTATCGATTCTTTACATGTTAAGCCCTTTCGACCTCTTTTTTTGCATAAAATATTAGCGTAATGAATTCTTCTTTCTTTTTCTTCTTTACAACGAATATCAATTATTTCAGCTCCTTCAAGATCTAATTCATTTTCAGCGATAATTTTATTGATATTATCAGGATTTCCCAATAATATTGGTTTTGCAATTCCATCGTGCAATGCAATTTGTGCTGCTTTTAATACATTAAAGTTGTTTGCCTCGGCATATACCACTCTTTTGGGATCGCGTTTAGCATTATTGAAAATAGTTCTCAAAAGTTCATTTTCAGTACCTAATCGTTGTTTTAATTCTTCGGCGTAAGCATCCCAATCCTCAATTTTTAATTGTGCAACCCCAGAATCTACTGCTGCTTTAGCAACAGCAACGGCAACATTTGAAACCAACCTTGGATCTAGAGCCTTAGGAATGATGTAGTGACGACCAAAAACAATATTGGATTCGTTGTAAGCAGTATGAACCGATTCTGGAACCGATTCTTTTGCTAAGCGGGCAATTGCAAAAACAGATGCAATTTTCATTTCCTCATTTATGGCAGTAGCTCTAACATCTAAAGCTCCTCTAAAAATATATGGAAATCCTAATACATTATTAATTTGATTTGGTTTGTCAGATCTGCCAGTTGCAATTATAACATCTTCCCGAGCATCTAATGCATCTTCATAAGAAATCTCTGAAACAGGATTTGCTAACGCAAAAACTACGGGATTTTTTGCCATGGATCGAACCATATCCTTACTAAGAATATTACCAATTGATAATCCAAGGAAAACATCAGCATCGACCAAAGCTTCTTCTAATGTGTTTATTTTACGAGTGGTTATAAACTGTTTTTTCTGCTCATTTAAATTCGTTCTAGCTTCATTAATAACACCTCTGCTATCACACATTACAACATTCTTTGGATTTACACCAAGTGAGATGTATAGCTTTGTACAAGCAATTGCAGCAGCACCAGCGCCATTTACTACAACTTTTACATCCTCTATTTTCTTTTCGCCAATTTCCAGGGCATTTAATAATCCTGCAGAAGATATAATGGCTGTTCCATGTTGATCATCGTGCATTACTGGTATATCCAATTCGCGCTTTAAACGTTCTTCAATTTCGAAGCACTCGGGAGCTTTAATATCTTCCAAATTAATACCTCCAAATGTTGGTGCAATCGCTTTTACTGTTTCTACAAATTTGTCAACATTTGTCGCATCCACCTCAATGTCGAAAACATCTATATCCGAGAAAACTTTAAATAGTAAACCCTTTCCTTCCATTACTGGTTTACCTGCAAGTGGTCCAATGTCTCCTAGACCCAAAACGGCTGTTCCATTTGATATTACTGCTACTAAATTTCCTTTTGCAGTATAACGATATGCATCGCTACTATTTTTTTCAATATCCAAACATGGATCAGCAACACCAGGTGTGTATGCTAAAGCCAAATCTCTTTGAGTACGATAAGGTTTTGTTGGAACTACCTCGATTTTACCAGGACGACCTTCTTCGTGGTATTTTAAGGCTTCCTTTTTAGTTATTTTTGCCATAACAGCTTTTGGTTTAAATTAGTTGTATAGAATCTCTACGATTCATAATTGTTTGTTATCGGCTGCAAAGATGGCAATAAATGCTATGGAAATTTGTACTTAAGGACTGGAAATCAGTGAGGAAATTGGTATTTAACTGACTTACTATCAATTATACTTTAAGCTAAATAAAGGAAAAATTCCAGATAAAAAGGCTAGGTAAAAATCTACATCATATTTTCTTATCAAAGAAATTATATGCTGGGCTTATATACTAATATAAATAGCGATTCTATGAAATACTTTGTTGTAAAAAAAATCTAAACATGATCTTGTATTAGATTTAGGAAGCATGTTTTTAGGTTTAATTTTTCTGGCAGCCTATTCTGCATGCCTGCAAAGACCACCAAATTTCCGTCGAGTTAACTTTGCAAGCATGCAGTATTCATTCTTTTTCTATCGAGTGATCTTTTCATTCGTGTAGAGTTCGTTCGATTAATTTTCAATGAGCTTTGCAAGCGTGTGAAGTTAGTATTACTATTCTTTTTGTGAACTCTGCAAGCTTGCAGAGTTCGTTAAATTGTTATTTTATGAGCTTTGCAAGCTTGCAAAGTTCACGCGATTTTGAAAAAGTATACTTTGTACGCTTGCAAAGTATACTTTCCTCAGTTTTATTTCAAATTACACTTTATACACCTATTGCTTGTTATTATTGTAGCTGATTGAGTAAACGATGTTGTTCAAATAATTTAAAACAAACAAAAGGGATACTTCATTTGAAGTATCCCTTTAACTAAATATATTTTTTCTTTATTTTACTAAACCTTTAATCGTTGCCATAGTTGATGTGATATCTTTACGAGCAGGAGCTATAGTTTTAGCTTTTATGAGTTCAGCAAGTGCTTTCCTGAAAAAAGTTTGAGCTTTAGCTGATTCAGATTTATATTGTTCTGGCTGAGTATTAGCAACTGGAGTTGCTACTTGCATTATTTTTGCTCCTTTATTATAATATAGAGTACCTAGGCTAAATAATGCATTTGCTTGCATCTTAGATTTCAAATCGCCTGCTTTTTTATATAAGCCTTCCGCAGCATCAAATTTATTGCCCTTCTGTGCTTTTTGTCCTTCTATTAAATAATGCTTTGCTAGCATTGAAGATAATTTTGCTTTTTTGGTTGGACAAGCTTTAATGCCAGCTTCTAAAGTAGCGATCATATCATCAGATTTTTTTTGATGTTTTTGAGCAAGTGCTTTAAATCTGTAGGCACTTGAGAGTTTATACTCTTTTTCAATAGCCTGACCGAAATACTTTTCTGCTTTTGCAAAATCCTTAATCTTAATAGCACAATATCCTGAATTAAAGATTAATGCTGGATCTTCAAAAGTATCTTCAGCAGCTATAAAATTTTCAAAACTCATCAAAGCAGTTTTATAATCTTTAGTTTTTAAAGCCGCATTCCCTTCGTTTTTTAATTGTGCAGCTGACTGAGCAAATACATTGATTCCACTAAAACAAACTGCAAGAATTAAAATTAATTTTTTCATGTTGTATTTTTTTATGATTAAATATAAATGTGTTCATTTTTAAAAAACTAGCCTAAAATTAGCTATTTCATCTTATTTTCAAATAATATTTAAGAAAAAATAATCAAGTAAGATTATTTTTTCTTAAATAATTAACTATTCTCCGAGATATTTATCATTCGTTTTTTAATGTATTTTTTATCTATAGTATAGCTGTCGTAATCGTTAAGCTTGTTACTCTTAATCAGATAGGTTAATTTTTTAGTATAAATACTTCCTAATTCAGAATATGCTTTTAAGAATGGTATTAATATATAAGGATTATTTGATTGTAATCTTTCGTTCCTAAATGTCTTATATGCTTTTACCCTAGCTATAGTTATAAAATAGTCATTAATCGATTCCTCGATATTGGCATATTTTCTTACATATATTTTTGTTGAATCTCGTCCAACTAAAGCCTCGATTCTATCCTCTCCTGAAAAGTAAGACCAAATGCCAAAAATATTATTTCCTTCTTTAAAGAATCGTGAAGATCCCCAGCCAGACTCAAGTGCTGCCTGTCCAAGTACAATACTTGCAGGATGTGGTTTTAATCTCTTTTTTAATTCATCCAAATCGGAACATTTATAGATTGAATACAAGTCGTTTAAAAAAATGCTGTCCTTTTGGCAAATTTTTGGATGCTTAGCCAAGCTTTTTTCTATGTATTCTATTCTTTTTATTTTCTGATTTAAAATATGTTGCACATATAGAATGGAAGGTAAAAGCATATTTACAAACTTCTCTTTTTTTTCTTTAACAGGAAGTTTGTGTAAGGAAATCACCTTTGTATATATGTATGGAGTAATTGTATTATTTTTAAACGAATGCACATCCTTGGATGTGTTTATTTCTGCGTATTGAGGTATAACAAAATCCTCTTTATAAGTTGATCTATTATCGCAACCAGTAATCAGTATTAAAATGAAAATAAGAGGAGTTAATTTCCTTTGCATGCTATCTTTTTTTGCTTTTTCACCTTCTAAAGTAACATTTTCCATCTTAGAACAATATTTTTGCAGATAAGAATTCTAAAACCTTGATTTTTAAAAATCAAAAAATCAGCGTTCTAAAACACTTATTTCGCTACTCTAATTTGTTAATATTTATACTTTTAGAACTATAACTTCTCCAAAATCAGGAGTTGGTTGATTAAAAGAATCTTCCAATTTAATTTTATTTTCAATTGATTGTATAGTCCTTATTACTCCTCCATGTGTAAATAAAACGACACGTTGGAAATTTTTCAATTTTAATTCATTCCAAAATTCAAGAACTCTATTGTATAACATTACAAAGGATTCTCCATTAGAACATTTTCTATTTACAAAGTCCTTCATCCAAACAGATAACAATGGATCTTTTATTTCATCCCACACTTTACCTTCCCAATCGCCAAAGTTGAGCTCCATCAAACGAATATCCTCTGTAGTATTTTCCGGAAACATGTCATTGGCTAATATTTTACATCTACTCAAAGGACTTGTAAAAAATGCATCAAATTCTATCCCATCTAATTTTTCTTTAACTATTTTCAATTCTTCTGGATAAGTGCTTGATAATTCAATATCTTTTTGTCCATAGCATATTCCTTTTTCCACATTGACACTGGTGTGTCGAACCAAATAAATTTCCATTAATTCAATTTTTTTAATTTAAGATACTTTTTGTTTTTTAATATATATGATTTAAAATAACCATGTAGGATAGATAGAACACTAATTCACAAATTTGTTGTGTGGCACCTATACAATCTCCGGTAAATTAATTTGCTCCATTCTTGCAATGCTTTTATAAGTAAATTATTTTTTTTGTCGGACAGGGTCGCTAGCCTAATGAATGAAGAATTAAGACTACGAAAGTTGCTAGCATCCCGAATTAATATATCAAATTCCGAAATCAGAAAATTTTTGAGATCAAAAGCATTTCCTTTTTCTAGTTCGATTAAAAAATAGGGAGTATTTTATGGGTGAATTTTCAAACCAATAATTTCTTTTAATTTTTTTTTGAATTTCTTTTTTTGCTGATTTATAGTTGTTTACAGATGGCAATAATTCCTTATTGTGCTGAATTAAATATTATCCAGCCTCAATTGCAATGGTATTAACGGTCCAAGGAGCCTTGTAGATTTCAATTTTCTGTACTAATGCCTTGTTTGTTATCAAATATCTTAATCTCAGGTCAGGAAAAGAAAAATTTTTGGTCAATGATTTTACAATTATCAAATTTTTATAAATATTGATTAAATCTATTGCTTAATAACAATGTTCAAATAAACAGATAGGTCTAGACGTAATCTTTCCGCTGAAGCTTCGGGATAGCTCTTTACTTTATCCCGTATATTAAAAATGTGCAGCTTCAATCCATTCAAGGAGTTACCATGCCAAATAGTGGTACTAAAATTAGCCTTAATAGGAGTTGAAAATTGAGAGGCGTCGTCAACGTGACCATATATCATGTTGTGTATCAGTTAATATATTGAAATAATGTTTGATATGGGGCGATATTCCAAAGTATTAAAAAATAAAAAGTTTACAATTGTAATTGCATTTGTAAACTTCAAAATATCTAATTAAAGAATTTATTCAGTAATGAACATCGACTAATTACTGATTTGCTAAAGCTCCTGTCAAATCGCTTATATTATGCACCTTATGGCGAATCATATACTCTTGAATTCCTTCTACTACCTTAACCGTAACTTGAGGATCAATAAAATTGGCAGTTCCTATTTGAATTGCACTTGCTCCAGCAAGTATAAATTCAATGGCATCTCTCGCATTCATAATGCCTCCTAAGCCAACAATAGGTATATTTACTGCACGAAATACTTGCCAAACCATACGCAGTGCTATTGGCTTTACACAAGGTCCAGATAAACCGCCAGTAATGGTTGATAATAGCGGTTTTCTTGTCTCGGCATCTATTGCCATTCCTAAAAGTGTATTAATCAGCGAGACTGAATCTGCACCTTCTGTTTCAACGGCTTTAGCAATTTCTGTAATATCAGTAACATTAGGTGATAATTTCACCATCAAATGCTTTTTATAGACTTTTCGCACTTCTTTAACTACAGATGCAGCAGATGTACAGCTAGTCCCAAAAGCCATTCCACCTTCCTTTACATTCGGACAAGAAATATTTAATTCAATTGCTGGAATATGTTCCAGATCATTGATCATTTGGGCAGTTTCAACATAGTCTTCTATCGTAGAACCCGAAACATTTACTAAGATATTGGTGTTATAATGTTTGATTCTTGGATATATATCCTTACAAAAGTTTTCTACACCTTTATTTTGTAAACCTACTGCATTTAGCATTCCTGAAGGAGTTTCGGCCATTCTTGGGTATGGATTTCCTTCCCGGTGGTGTCGAGTTGTACCTTTTACAAGAATTCCTCCTAAACGGCCAATATCAATAAAATCTTCGAACTCCTCGCCATACCCGAAAGTACCTGATGCAGTCATTACAGGGTTTTTTAGATTCAGGTTTTTAAGATTAACTTCTAAATTTACCATGTTAGATCATTTATATTGAATACCGGTCCTTCGGTACAGACACATTTATTTCCATTCTTTGTTTTTGTAACACAGCATAAACAGGCACCAAAACCGCAAGCCATTGTATTCTCCAATGAAACTTCACAGGGAATATCTTTATCTTTTGCATATTTAGCAACGGCTTTCATCATTGGTTCAGGACCACAAGTAAACGCATAGTCAAAATGTTCGTTTTTGAGGACAGAATGCTGTGTTGGATATCCTTTTTCGCCTAGAGATCCGTCTTCAGTTGTAATTAAAATTCGGCTATAATCCTTATATGCATCCAATTCAACTGCATCATAGGAAGATCGAACTCCCAGAATGATAGTAACCTCATTTCCTGACTCTTTCAAGTGTTTTGCAAGATACAGTAGCGGTGCAACGCCGCAGCCACCACCAATCAATAAGGTTTTTAAATTTTTTGGAATAGAATATTGATTTCCCAAGGGATAAACCAGGTTTAACTTATCTCCTTGAGTCAAGGTTCCTAGTTTATTTGTGCCTTCACCAATTCTTTTAATAAATAATTTAATTACATTTTTCTCATAATCAACAAAGTGAATTGATAAGGGTCTTCGTAGAAAGGTTTGAGTCGAATTTTTGACCAGAACATTCACAAATTGTCCTGGCATAATTTCAGGAAGTGGCTCGAAAGCCTTGATAACCAAAATAAAATGTTCTTTATTAAGTTCTTCTCTGTGCAGTACCTCAAAGTCCTGTACTAATTTTTTCATGTTGCCTAGTAGTTAATCTATTAAGAATAAATCGCGGCAAAGATAACTTAAAAAACACTTAGGATGGATTGTATTCTTTAAAAGTTTTGTCTGTATAGAACACAACAACCTTTTCAATTTGTTTGCCTGGAATAAATGAATTCATTTCCAATATTGGTTCGGACATAGCTTCTGCTTCTATTTTATTTTCTCTTTTCAATTTAGGTGGTTGATTTATTGGTGTTTCATTAAGGTTTTCAGCATTCTTAGTCTCTGTAAATAAGGAGTTTGCATCCTCGGCCTTATACATACTTCCATTACCTAATAGAAGCCATTCGCCATTAACTCTAGGAAAGGCTCGGAGCACTTTTTGTATAAAATCGGTACTTGGATTATTTCGTCCAGATAATATATGTGATATGCTTGAGCGTTGCACGCCAATAGTATCCGCAAATTTAGAAGAGGTTAATCCTTCACTATTCAAAAATTGTACAATTCGATTTTTCATGATAGAGTCTGGGTAAATTACAGATGTTAATTCGTTGTTTGTTACAAAGCTAATAAATATTTCACAAAAGTCAAAAATATAAAAATAGTTAAATTACATTTGTTAGTAACAAAAGTAACTATTGTAAGTTCACTGATGTAATATTAATTAATTCTATAAGGATTTACTTTTGTATATTGCGAAAGAGGTAAATAATTAGGTACTTATATCCCTCTCACCATTGTTTAGCTGCATCTAACAATCGTATGTAATGTTTCTTAATAATATATACATCTTTCATTATTTTTTCGTAATGGCCATTTAATCAGAAATATACACCTATTTACGATTGTGATGAAGTTTAGTTTTACAAAAATACACACTAAAAGATTTATAATTTCAAATACAACTAAAGTAAAATGTATAAAAGCATACTTAAATATCAGGTTCTTAGTGATTTGTGATTATATTATTTACAAATATCATGGTTTTTTAAGTAACAATTCACTATTGTAATAAATATATTTAAGTTATACTTTATCTAATCTATATAAGATGTTGACTACTAGACCAAAAAAGTAGTTATATGCTTATTTGTGAATGATGTAAATAATGATGAAATCTGAAGAAAAATTTTAAATTGTAAATAAGGGGCTATCTTAATTATTCATCATATTTTGATTAAATTAGTAAATTTACTGAAGACAAATGTAAATTACAGATATTTACAGTAAGTTGATTGTTGTAAACATGATTGTTTATTTATTATTTGCAGGAAAATTGATAATTGTAAACAGAATTATTAATGAAGTGACAAGTGGAATTGAATTAGAAAGCCTTTAATTTTGAAATTGATCGTGCTGAGATAAGCAATTTACAAATATCATCTTCTGAAGACTTTAATGAATGAAAATAGTCGGCCATCCTCTTATTTAAGAGGATGTTACATCAAAAGTGGGACTTTTTAAAATTATGAGATTCTGTGAAAATAGGTTTGAGAGAAGTTCTAATGGGGAATTTTTTGTTGCTAATTCTTTTTCTTAGGTTTAGCTAATTTCAAAAAGCCTGTAATTAAAATATATACTGCAAATGCAACAATTATAATTCTAAGAATTAAATTTTGATTACTAATGCTCCCATTTCGCAATAAATCTCTGCTTAAAGCAGGAATCATATATAGAAGTAAGGCAAAGATAAGTGTGAGCATCGCCCATGTAAAAATCCGATTTAGTTTTTGTTTCCTTGGCGATATGCTTTGTTCCAATTTCTCATTTGATATTCGATGCTTCTTTGGTCTTATTTTACTTACCTGATTGGAATAGAATTTCTTTTTAACTTTTTGTCCGATTAAAAATGCTAACGCACAGATTCCTATAAGAATGTATATTTCTTTATTCATTTATATAATTTGAGTAGAATATTTCTTTATTTCTTTCCTTTTTCTGGATAAATCATCACAATAATTTTCCAGGAGATCCCAAAAGCATTTTGAATGGTTCTTAACCATAGTATGGCATAATTCATGTAAAATAACCATATCAGACAGTTCTTCCGGTAAACGCATTAAGTGCAAACTTAAGTTGATTTTATTGTCGTAAGTGCAGGATCCCCAACGGCTTTTGGTGTTTTTGATCTTAATCGACTTGAAAGTAAATCCATGTTTTTCTGCCAATATAGAAATTCTTTTGGGTAAATAGTAATTAGCTTCCCGACCGAGTGTTTCTATAATAGAATTACGAATAAAATTTTGAAGCTGATCGTTTTCAATTGGCAAATGATTTGGGTAAATCACATTTAATAAGCCTTGATGCAAAGATGCTGAGAACGTTTTAGTCTTAGCTCCTGTTAATTTCAATCGATGAAATTTTGTTTGAAAGGCATTTTCTTCTGAAAAAATAGAATTCTTTTTTTCCTGAAAATCTTTGTGGTACTTCTTATTTAATATCCATTCTTTATTTTGATTGGCAAAATCGATCCCATCCTGATAAGTTAGGTCTGCTGGAAGATTAATCCAGATTCCTTTATTAGGGGCCATCCTAATAGATAAATGCTTGAATCTTCGATCTCTCTTCAGACTAACTTCACCAATATCTTCAAGTATAATTATTTTTTCAACTGGCATAAAAAAAGCTTTGCAATATGCAAAGCTATTAGAAATATCGTTTCGATATTATTTTTCCTTTATTAAATTACTAAGTCTCTCAAAGGATTTATCAACACCTTTAAATAGATCTGTAGATATTGCTTTATAATAATCCTTTACCAATTTAGGATTATCTTTTCCATCAGGATGATTTACACGAGCAATCAATTGATTTCTGGTTATAATAGTATCTCTAACGATATCCAAAACCTGATCATTTTTCCCAGGATGTAAATAATTATAATTGTAACAGTCAGAAATTACCTCAAAACTTAAGTAATCGATATCTTTTTTTAAGCGTCTTCTACTTGCCATATCTTTATGTTTTATTTATTAAGATCGTTACAGACAAACTATAACATGCAACAAATATACAAAACACTTGTTAATAATCATATCAAGAAAAGTGTATTATTCATATGTAAAAATCGGAAATAATTATCTGAATAATAATTTACGGAATCTAACCATTCAAATTCAAACCTAAAAAACGTAATTAATAATAATAAGACTCCTAATTATGAGAAGTAAATTCTTTAAGATTTACCATTAATTCCTTAATAATGATGATGAGATGTTTAAAGCTAAGCTTTTTTAATGATAACTGTTGGTTGATGATTTAATTGACCTTCCGTTTGAGCAACAATAGTAGATACTGTTGCATCACCAGTAATATTAACTACGGTACGAAGCATATCTAATGGTCTATCTATACCTAAGATCAACGCGAGTCCCTCAACCGGAATACCTACTGAACTAAGAACAATAATCAGCATTACGATACTTCCCCCTGGAACACCAGGCGTACCAATGGAAGCAATTGTTGCAGTTACAACAATTATTAACTGATCTACTAAATCAAGATGAATGCCAAATACCTGCGCAATAAAGACGGCTGCAATAGCTTGATAACAACTTGTTCCATCCATGTTGATAGTAACACCTACAGGAAGGACAAAACTTGCAACTTCATTGGAAACCCCAATGTTTTGCTCAACGCAATCCATTGTTACAGGTAAGGTAGCAGCGCTAGAACTAGTAGAAAAGGCTAATAACTGAGCAGGCGAAATTGACCTGTAAAAATCGGAATACTTTATTGGAGTAAAGAATTTCAAAAATATTGGATAAACTATAAATATCATTATTAGCAGTCCTAACACTACAGTAATTGCATATAATCCAAGTGCCTTAAACAGATCAGCATCACCTGAAAAATCAACAATCAGGCTAGCAATTAAAGCAAAAACACCATAAGGAGCAAATCGCATTATAATATCAATAATTTTGAGAATAATTGCATCTATACCATCAAAAAAATCTTTTACGCCTTTCACTTTATTGTCTTCCAATATTACCATAGCTATGCCAAACAATATGGCAAAGAAAATAATTTGCAACATTTTTGAATTATCGGTAGCTGCTTTAAAAAAATTATCTGGAACTACATCAACCAAAAACTTAATGGGAGATTCTTCCTTCAAATCTGAAGCTTGATCTTTTTTTAGACTAATCGTAGCGTGGAACCTCTCTTGCAATTCAACTTTTTTATTATCGGGGAAAGTGTTTCCTGGACCTATATTGTTGACTAATAACAATCCTAAACTCACTGCAATAACCGTTGATACAAGATACAGACTAACCGTTTTCAATCCAATTCTAGATAATTTTGAAATGCTTGAAAGACTAGAAATACCCTTAACTAATGAGACAAAAATCAAGGGAACAGCAATTAATTTTAATAAATTTAAGAAAATATCACCCCAAGGTTTAATCCAGTCGAATGTGAATTTTTGGAAATTGAAATACTCGGCAGCTAATCCTGCAACGATACCTAAAATCATTCCAATTAGGATTTTAACATAGAGAGGTAATTTTTTCCACATAGAATTATAGATTATTAATAAGTGCTAAAGATAAATGTAAAGCATATAAAAACAAAGCCCGAAAACCATTGGTTTTCGGGCTTTAAATGCTATTTTGCAATAAAATTAGCAAGAACAACCACTCCCGCAACTTCCACCATCACAACCACCTTGTGGTTGGTATGCTGCTTTCATTTCTTCTTCAGAAGCTTCTCTAACTTCGATAACTTCTCCTTTAAAATATAAATCATCTCCAGCAAGAGGATGATTAAAATCCATTTTAATAGTAGTGTCAGCAACTTCTAATACAATACCATTCATTTTTCGTCCTGAACTATCCTGCATAGGAACAACGTTACCTTCCTTAATAACTTCTGAGTCTAATTCACCATTAATCTCAAAAATATTTTTTGGAAGATCTATAACTGCTTGTTCTGATGCTTCTCCGTATGCTTCTGCTGACTCTAATTTAAAATCAAAAGAGTCTCCAACTTTTAATCCTATAAGATTAGATTCAAACTTTTCTAGCATCTGTCCTGCTCCACAAAGGTAAGTAAGAGGTGTTTCATTTACCGCTTTTTCAATTATCTCTCCTGAAGGATCAGTTTTTAATTCATATATAACCGATACTACCTTATCTTTTGCAATTGTCATAATATAATGTTTTAACATTTTATAAAAAGCCGAGGGCTTATTTTTCTGGTACAAAGAAAATACATTTATTCCTTTAATCAAATAAAATCAGAGTTCTTAGTCTAATTTTAAATTATTCCATATGATTTAGTTGTAATATTGTGGATTGAATGCAGCAGGACGCCAATTATAAAGGAATGACTTTATTTTTGCAAAATCATAAGTCTTATCCTTCTCTAAATTACCAGTATTTTGGGTATGAATCCTTTTCCCATTGGAGTCAAGAACAACCATAACCGGAAATCCAAATCGTTGAGGATAACCTAAATTCTTTAGAACCTCCAGATTTTTATTTTCTTTACTGTAATTTACCACCATGAAAACGTAGTTATTATTTACAAGCTTGTTTAATTCTACATTTCCATCTAGTAATTTATGCATTTTAACACACCATGGACACCAATTTCCTCCTACCTGAATCAAAATGTTTTTACCTTCTTTTTGTGCTAAACTAATGGCTGATTTAATCTCTTGCTTTGCATCAGCATTAGGGTTATAAATCTTTTGTGCTTCCGAACTAATAGCTAAAATAATTAGGAAAGTAAAAAGCACCAAAATCTTTAGTATTTTCATTGTTTTATTATTTTTAATTTTGAACAAATTAAATGAAATTAATTGAAGTTGCAGAATTGTGCAGAGAGTTTAACGAATTAGTAACAACACTTCAATTGAGTGAAACTTTAATATGTTTTAAAAATTGGTGTATAATCTGATCATTTTATTGAAATAATCATAGATTTACGGAAATTTTCAAAACGGAATGAAAAAAATGAAACTTAAGCCAATATTATGGATTTAGATTTTGATAGAGAGCATATTTGGCATCCTTATACTTCGATGAATGAACCCCTGCCCGTTTATCCTGTTGTTTCTGCTAATGGTGTTCGATTAAAACTTGAGAATGGACTGGAATTAATTGATGGAATGTCATCTTGGTGGTGTGCTGTACATGGATATAATCATCCCGTTTTAAATAAGGCTGTTAAAGATCAGTTGAGTAAAATGTCACATGTGATGTTTGGAGGAATTACTCATCAACCAGCCATTGAGTTAGCTAAATTACTGATTAACATTACACCTAAGACACTTGAAAAGGTTTTTTTCTGCGATTCAGGATCTGTAGCTGTTGAAGTATCAATGAAAATGGCATTGCAGTATTGGTTTACAATTGATAAAAAACAAAAGAATAAATTTTTAACGGTTCGTTCTGGTTACCACGGAGATACATTTAATGTAATGTCGGTTTGTGATCCGATTACAGGTATGCATGAAATTTTCACAGGTGTTTTACCAATTAATTACTTTGTAGAATCTCCATCTTGTTCCTTTTATAGTGAATGGGATCCAGATTCGTTCGTATCCATGCAGGATATGGTTAGTTTACATCATGAAGAATTGGCCGCGGTAATTTTGGAACCGATTGTTCAAGGTGCCGGGGGTATGAAATTTTATCATCCACAATATTTGATTGAATTAAGAAAATTATGTGATAAATTTGAAGTTTTATTGATATTAGATGAAATTGCTACCGGTTTTGGGAGAACAGGCAAAATGTTTGCGTGCGAATACTCGCACATTGAACCGGATATCATGACAGTCGGCAAAGCTATCACCGGAGGATATATGAGTTTTGCTGCCACTTTAACGAACAAAAAAGTGAGCGATGGAATTTCAAATGGTTCTCCTGGTTGTTTTATGCACGGGCCAACATTTATGGGAAATCCATTAGCATGTTCTCTTGGTAAAGCTAGTATTAATCTGCTTTTGCGATCAAATTGGCAAAAAAATGTGAACCAAATTGAGACACTATTATTACGGTATTTCACACCTCTAACTGAATTAAATAGTGTGAAAGACATACGTGTATTAGGGGCAATTGGTGTAATTGAAATGAAGGAAAATGTAAACATGGCTTCCATTCAAAAACTATTCGTTGAAAATGGAGTTTGGGTTCGTCCGTTTGGCAAGTTAATCTACATTATGCCTCCATTTATAATTTCGGAGGAAGATCTGTTTTTCCTATGTGAAACAATTAATAAAATTGTTAAATCTCTATAATTCTATGACAAGTAAATATATTCGTCAATATCAGGAAGAATTGGATCAACTAAAGGATTTAGGTAATTTTAGATCCTTAAAGAAAATTTCAGATAATGATTTTAAAGTAAATTTATCCTCTAATGATTATTTAGGTGTCAGCAAAAAAAATATACCAAGACCAAAAGGAAATTCTTTTGGTTCTGGTTCCTCACGCTTATTAACGGGTAATTTTAAAGAGTATGAATTACTTGAAAGTGAGTTGGAGAGTTTATATGGAAGTCCAGCTTTATTTTTTAACTCTGGATATCATGCCAACATAGGAATTTTGTCTGCTTTAGCTGATAAAGGTGATCTAATCCTTTCAGATAAACTTAACCATGCAAGCATTATTGATGGTGTTAGATTAGCTAATTCTGCTTTTATTAGATTTAAGCATTTAGACTACAGCCATCTAGAGCGTATTTTAAAAAATAAAAGGAAACACTTTAATCGTGTATTTATTGTAAGCGAATCCATTTTTAGCATGGATGGTGATGAAGCTAACTTAAATCGCTTAATAGAATTAAAGAAACATTTTAATTGTATTTTATACCTCGATGAAGCGCATGCTTTGGGTGTTCGTGGCAGAAGAGGATTAGGTTTATCTGAAGAGAAGAATTGTATTTCAGATATTGATCTTTTAGTTGGAACTTTCGGAAAAGCAATGAATTCTATTGGCGCTTATGTGATTTGCAATACGATTTTAAAGGATTATTTAATTAATAAAATGAGATCCTTAATTTTTACAACAGCTCTTCCTCCTATTGTTGTTAGTTGGAATTATAGTATGTTAAGGACAATTGTGAAAATGAATTTGGAAAGGGAACATTTGATGGATATTTCTGATAAACTAAGAAATGCTCTTATCGCAAATAAATTGAACACATCAGGAAGTTCAAATATTGTTCCAGTGCAAATTGGCGACAGTCAAAAATGTGTTAAACTAGCTGAATTTCTTCAGAGTAAAGGATTTCTCATTTTTCCTATTCGGCCACCTGCAGTTCCTGTTAATACTGCTAGACTTCGTTTGTCTGTTTGTGCTGATATGAATTGGGAGGAATTGCAAGAGTTACCAATTTTAATCAAGGAGTATTGCGATAATGAATCTAATAAAATCTAAATAGATAGCTATGGAGACTTATTGGTTGAAAAAACACTCTAACGAAAGATGTATTTTATTTATGAATGGCTGGGGATGCGATTTTCATCCATTTGAAAAGTTACTTTCTAAATCGTACGATGTTTTAGTTTGCTATGATTACAGGAATATTTCACAAAACAAAGAAATAAATCGTATTTTCGAGAATTATGAAGAAGTTCATCTTGTTGCTTGGTCTTTAGGTGTTTATATTAGTAATATGATCTTAAAGAATCGTGAAAATTTATTTGCCAGCACTATCGCTATAAATGGAACACTCCACCCTATTGATAATATCAAAGGCATTCCTCCTGCTATTTTCCAAGCTACCATTAATCAAATGAATGAGGTAAATTTAGGGAAATTTTGGAAAAGAATGTGTGGCGGAAATGAAGCATACTATAATTTCCTGCAACAAAAACCACAAAGAAATATTGAGAATCAAAGAGAAGAATTAGAAGAACTCCAGAATATTATTCAAAATCATTTTATGGATTGGAATTTATTTGAAAATGCATTGGTTGGTGGTTGCGATTTAATTTTCTCACCAGACAATCAGCTTAGATCCTGGGGGACAGATACAAAGGTGATATTAAAAGATGATTTTCCTCACTATTGTCTAAATAGGTGGAATTCTTGGGATGATTTAATAGAAGAATTCAAAAGTGAAGACACAAAAAATTAACAAAACGCGAGTTAAGAAGGGATTTGTAAAGAGTATTGAAACCTATAGAAAGCATGCAATTGTTCAAGAGGCTATAGCTAGCAGACTAATTAACAAATTGTCAAGTATTTCAAAAGGGAATTTTACTAGAGTACTCGAAATTGGTTGTGGACCCGCAATTTTAACTGAAAAATTTTTCAGTAATTTTGCGGTTGAGCAATACTTGGCGAATGATATAGTATCTGAGTATGCTGATATTTTGGATAATATTGATTCTAATATTCAATTCCTTAATGGAGACATTGAAGCAATTAATCTACCTAGAGAGCTAGACTTAATAATATCTAGCTCAACATTGCAGTGGCTAAGTGACTTAGAGTTATTTTTAGAACATGTATTCGAGTCTCTTAAATCTGAATCTTATCTGGTATTTAGTTCGTTTGGTCCAGATAATTATAGGGAAATTAGAGAAGTAGAAGGAAAAGGATTAGATTATTTGACTTTTGCAAAACATGAACGATTATTATCAAAACATTTTGATGTTATATGGAGTGACAGAGAAAATATTATTCGATATTTTTCAAGTCCGATGGCGGTTTTGCAACACATGAAACAAACAGGTGTTAATGGTATTCCCGGTAAAGCATGGAACAAAAGTGACTTGAATAAATTTATTGAAAAGTATCAGGATTTATTTGGAACAGAATTAGGAGTCCCTCTTACCTATCAACCAATTTATTTTATTGCCAAGCCTAAAAAATAAAATCACATGAAGACTTATTTTATTAGTGGAATCGATACTGACACAGGAAAAACATATGCAACGGGGCTTATGGCTAAATATTTACAAGGCCTAAATAAGTCAGTTATTACGCAAAAATTTGCCCAAACCGGCTGTATAGGGATTTCTGAAGATATTTTAACACATAGGAAAATTATGGGTGTGAGCTTATTTGACATGGATAAAGATGGCACTACCTGTCCTTATGTTTTCGATTATCCTGCTTCTCCTCATTTGGCTGCTCAAATGCAAAATGAAAAGATTGATATTAATCAAATAAATATTTCTACTAAAACTTTAAATAAGAGATATGAAATTGTTTTATTTGAAGGAGTTGGAGGTTTATGTGTGCCAATCACATTAGATTATTCCCTACTCGATTTTCTTGAAGAAAAGAAATATCCGCTCATATTGGTTACCTCTTCAAAACTTGGAAGTATTAATCACACTTTATTGAGTTTAGAAATAATTAAGAAGAGACAAATTCCCCTGCAAGGTTTAATTTATAATCATTATCCAAACAATAGTGATTCTATCCTAAAAGATTCTATCGATGTATTTCAATTTTATTTAAAGAAATACGGATTTGATTGTCCTATTATTGAAATACCAATTTTCAACAAGTCTAATCAAGTTCATATCGATTTCTCACAATTATTCAATTAATTGCAATAGATTTCTCCTATTTAGTAAATTTTTATTTTGAGTATTCTTTCATAGAACGCAATTAGAAGTATTTTTTCCCGCCAGATTATAAGAACAATTCTAAATATTGAATTCTCAGCAAGTTTAAAAAGACGAAAACACGCATAACTCCCACATACACAAACCATAACAGACTGCAGGCTCAGGTTTAATATATTTTCGAATTAGAGATTTTGAAAGATTTTTATAATGTTTTTTACTTCAAAATTAAATTTTCCCTTAATTAAATACTTAAAGATCCAATTATCCTTGTTAATTCACTAGTTTTTCTATTTTTTTGTAAATACTTATTTTTAATTAATCCACTTAAGGATTTCAATGCAGATAAAGCTACTTTTTCTGGATAATTTAATAATAAGGAATTAATAGTTTACCGATTTTAAATATTATAATGAGATCACATAAAGTAATAGAAATAAGTAATCTGACTTCATCTACTTATAAAATAAGGATGGAGAAAAACGATTTTAGTTTTAAAACAGGTCAGTATATCACCTTAGGATTTACTGGAAGCATCGATAGAAGAGAGTACTCTATTTATAGTTCTCAAGATTCTGAATACCTTGAAGTGCTAATTAAAGAGATTGAAGATGGTTTGGTATCTAAAAAATTAAAGCGCTGTAAGCCTAGAGATATGTTGGATGTAGATGGACCATTCGGACATTTTTCTTTGCAAGAAGAGGAAATCGAAACTAAAAAATTTTTATTCATTGCAACAGGTACAGGCATCTCTCCTATTCATAGTTTCATTAATTCGTATCCTCAATTGAATTATAGAGTGTTGCATGGTGTTCGATCGGAAGAGGAAGCCTACGAAAGGAATTCTTATGATAAAAGCAGCTATGTGCTATGTACCTCTCGCGAGAAATCTGGAGATTTTAATGGCAGAGTTACGGAATACTTAAAACAAAACCCGATATCGTCTGATACTGTTTGTTATCTATGTGGAAATTGTCATATGATTTATGAAGCTTATGATATACTTGAAAAACAGGGTATTTCATTGGAACCAATTCATACTGAAGTTTATTTTTAAGAAATCGAAAATATGAAATATCATCTTGTATCACTTGGTTGTCAAATGAATGCTTCTGATAGTGAACGGGTTCGTTCTGTTATCGAGGAAATGGGTTATCAATGGACTGATAAAGAAGAGAATGCTAACTTAATTGGTGTTATTGCTTGTTCTGTAAGGCAAAAAGCTATTGATAAGGTTTATTCAAAAATCTATAAATGGAATTTATGGAAAAATAAACGGAATCTTATAACATTTGTTTCTGGTTGCATTTTGCCATCAGATCAGGATAAGTTTTTAAAATTATTTGATATTATTTTTCAGATGAAGGATTTGCCTAAATTGCAAGAATTAATAAAGCAATATGGCATATCAACTCCTGTCGGGCTGCAAAAAAGCTTTGATTCCCAAAATGAAAATATTAAAGAATTTAGGAATGTTAAACCAAGCTATAGTTCTAAATTTGAAGCTTTTGTGCCTATACAAAATGGGTGTGATAAATTTTGTGCTTTTTGCGCTGTTCCATACACACGTGGTAGAGAAGTATCAAGACCTTCTGACGAAATTGTGGATGAAGTTATAAATCTTATTGAACAAAATTTTAAAACCATCACGCTACTCGGGCAAAATGTAAATTCTTATGGCTTGGATAAAAAAGGTGACGAAATTGATTTCCCTGCTTTACTGAAAAGAATTGGAGAGCTGGGTAACAAGTTAAAGAAGGAATTTTGAGTTTACTTCACCTCTCCACATCCTAGAGATATGACAGATGAAGTGATTGAAATTATTGCTTACTATCCTTGCCTTGCTAAGCAAATTCATTTACCAATACAATCAGGAGATGATAAGGTGTTAATTCATATGAATCGCAATCATAATTTAAAAAAATACCGTCAAATTGTAAGCACCGTTAGAAAATTAATTCCAGAGGCAACTTTATTTACTGATATCATTGTTGGTTTTACAGGTGAAAATGAGGAACAATTTGAAAATACTCGAAAAGCTATGCAGGAATTTAAATATAATATGGCCTACATAGCAATGTATTCACCTAGACCTGGTGCCTTAAGTCATCGGTGGTTTGATAATGTTAGTTTAGATATTAAAAAACAAAGACACTATCAATTAACGGAAGACCTAAAAATCCATTCACGCAATTATAATAATAAAATGATAGGTAAATCATTTCGCGTATTGGTAAAAGGAAAAGCTCGACACGAAGGATTTTTGGCAGGACTAACGGAAGGGAAAATCAATGTTAGATTTTTATCCAAGAATGAATCTCTTATTGGTAACTTTGTAGATCTAAAAATAATAAATGCCACCGATTTCTCCTTAGAAGGTGAATTGGTGACAATAAATGAATTAGCATTGTGAAAAAAATTGCATTTAAAACTTTAGGTTGTAGATTAAACCAATATGAAACAGATGCTTTGGCGTCTCAATTTCAATCAAATGGATATAAATTAGTTTCCTTTGATAAGGAAGCAGATGTATATGTAATTAATTCTTGTACTGTTACTCATCAAAGTGATCATAAATCAAGAAACTTTATTAATCAAGCCAAACGAAGGAATAAAGAATCTGTATTAGTTGTTACTGGTTGCATGGCCAATAACGCAAAAGAAGAGCTGGAAAATAGAAATGAAATCAATTATGTGGTTAAAAATAATAAAAAAAGCGCTGTATATTCTTTAATCGATGCACATTTTAACGGAGAGATATTGCATCCCTCTCAATTAAATACAGATTTATTTTCTTACGGATCGACAGATAAAGGTTTCCATACCAGAAGTATGATAAAAATTCAGGATGGCTGTGATAACTTTTGCACATTTTGTATCATACCTTCTGTGCGTGGAAGAGCATCTAGTCGTCCCTTAAAAGATATATTAGATAATGTTAGACAAGAAGTTGACAAGGGTGCCAAAGAAATTGTATTAACTGGTGTAAATATTGGACGTTACGATTTTGAAAATTATAAGTTCGATGATGTTGTTGAGCAAATTTTAAATCTGGCTGGAGATTTTAAATTACGGATTTCATCGATTGAACCTGACGGTTTTGGTGATAAGTTCTTGAATCTATTGAACCATCCAAAGATGACTCCTCATTTACATTTATGTTTGCAAAGTGGCTCAGAAGCTGTTTTACTGCAAATGCGTAGAATGTATACTCTCCAAAGATTCAAGGAAATAATTCAAAAAATTCGCAAGTTAAGATATGATTTTAATATTACTACTGATGTAATAATTGGTTTTCCAAATGAGAAAGATCAAGATTTTAATTCTACTTGTGATATCATAAAAGAATTGAATTTTGGACATGTGCATACATTTAAGTATTCTGTTAGAAAAGGAACCAGGGCAGAACAAATGTCTAATCAAATTGATGAGCGTATTAAAACTCATCGTAGTGAAGTTTTAAGAAAAATTGCAGAGGAAAGTAAATTTAGCTATCGAAAGAGTTTTATTGGAAAAGAGCAAACAGTATTGGTCGAAAAAACACTTGATTCAATTGCAAACGGATATGGGGAGCATTATATACCCATTGAATTTAGAGGAGAAAATATTCTATCAAATCATTTTTATAAGGTATTGATTACGGGAATTCAGGATGGAGAAGATCCTAAATTGATTGGAGAAATCAGATAAATAAAAAGTGCAATATTGAGATTTAACTCAATATTGCACCTTTTGTAAATTCATCTTAATGAAATACTAGTATCGGAATATGCGTATTCATAAATAATTTTCTTGATCTCTGACCGAATAACATCTTTTGTAGCAGATTATGTTTTCGTGCTAGAATAGCAATTAAACCAATATCATGATTTTGTGTATATTGCGATATTCCATCCATTTTTTCTTGTATGTGTATTATTCTGCAACTCACATCCATATCTCCTAGTGCGCGTTTTAAATACTTGCGCAATATTTGCATACGGTGCTCCTCCATTGGGTTTTCCTCTTCTTGGTCTTCAAAATGTACGCAATGGATTTGCATTTTATAAGGTCTGGCAATGTATTTTAAATTAGCCATTGCACGAAAATCTGCTTTGTCAAAATCAGTTGCATACATTATGTTTTGAACTTTTTCTAAATCAACATAATCTCCTTGATCGGAAATGATTAAAATTGGAACTTCTGCTTCCTCAATAACATTTGACACAACACTACCTAATAAGTTTGAAGTTCCAGCGGTTTCCCCCCTACTTCCCATCACCACTAAATCTGGTTGGTACTTATTACAAATATTTAAAATCTCTGAAGAAGCCGTTCCTCCGCTCAAAGCATAATCAACTTCAACACCCTCTGTTTTTTCCAACTCTAATCTATTTTTAATGTCGTAGCATAATTCTTTTAGTTTAGCTTTAGCATTTTTTTCCACCTCAGAAAGAACTTCAACTACTGTTGCATTATAGGTGTAACTATCGGAGAATGGTACAGATTCAATTGCTGATGCAAAATAGGTATGAAATAGTAAAATATCTGAATTAAATTTTTTTGCAATACCTACTGCATAATCACATATTTTAGGGGAAAAATCAGAAAAATCAACAGGAACCAAAATACGATTAACATCAATATTTTCATTTGGAAAAGATTTTTCCAAATCTTCCTGTGCATAACTTATATCTAATTCTTCAATGATTTTAAGCGCCCTACTCAAATCATTCGCTTTAATTCTTACCTTTACCCCACCTCCAATGGCGGATTGAATAAGATTCAAATTTTTCAAATAGCACTCTACTCCTTCAGATTGAAGTCGCGTTTCAAGCAATTGGGCTTTAGAGTAACTATATGTCGCTAATGTTATCATCTTGTTCTTCATAAGCCATTTTTTAATATCTATATTTAATAAGTTACAAAAAAATGGAAGTACATGCAAAAATGTATTTTACATTCAATTTATATAATAAGACTATAATCATGATACCATAACTAGCATGATTAAATATATTTGTACAATGGGTTTCGGATAATTGATGTAGATTTGTTTTATAAGCCGAATTATGAGTAGGTATTCTTGAAAAATCAAAAAAGAATAGTTAATTTTGCGGCTCAATAAAAACACTTATTTATTAAGTATTAATTAAATTATTTAAGTTATGTTGAATCATTATGAGACCGTTTTCATTGTAACTCCCGTTTTATCTGAAGCTCAGGTAAAGGAAGCGGTAGAAAAATTCAAGACGCTTATTACCGAAAATGGCGGTAAGATGGAAAATGAAGAGAACTGGGGACTGCGTAAGTTGGCTTATCCAATTCAGAAGAAGAGCACTGGTTTTTACCAATTGCTTCAATTTGATGCTCCTGGCGAATTAATCGAGAAATTGGAATTGAACTATAGACGCGATGAAAGAGTTATTCGCTTCTTGACTTTCAAACTTGATAAATACGCTTTTGAGTATTCAATTAAAAGAAAAGGAAACCTTAAAACTAAAGAGGAGAAATAAGTCATGGCACAAAATCAATCAGAAATCAGATATTTGACTCCACCATCAGTTGAAATCAAAAAGAAAAAATATTGTCGTTTCAAGAAAAACAAGATCAAATATATTGATTATAAAGATCCTGAGTTTTTGAAAAAATTCTTGAACGAACAAGGTAAAATTTTACCTCGTCGTATCACTGGTACTTCTTTAAAATATCAAAGAAAGGTAGCTACTGCTGTTAAACGTGCTCGTCATATAGCATTACTACCATATGTAACCGACATGATGAAATAATCTTTAAAGAAGGAGGAAACGAAATGGAAGTAATCTTAAACCAAGATATCCATACTTTAGGATATAAAAATGATATCGTGACTGTTAAGAATGGTTACGGAAGAAATTACTTGATTCCGAACGGAATAGCTATTCTTGCAACTGACTCTGCTAAGAAAATGCATGCCGAAAATATGAGACAAAGAGCTCATAAAGAGGAAAAAATCAAGAATGAAGCATTAGAGCTAGCTAAGAAATTAGAAAAAGTTACTTTAAGCTTAGGAGCTAAGACAAGTACCACAGGTAAAATCTTCGGTTCTGTAAATAATATTCAAATTGCAGAAGCTCTTACCGCACAAGGATTCGAAATTGATAGAAAAGTAATTTCTATTAAAGATGCCGTTAAAGAAGTTGGAAAATACTCCGCTACTATTAAGCTTCACAAAGAAGTTAAGGTTAATATCGAATTTGAAGTGGTATCGGAATAATTCGCTTCAAATATAAAATTAATTTAAGTTTTAACAGACAAACTTAAAGCTTTTCAAACAAACAGATTAAACCACCCTGATTAACGCTTGGGGTGGTTTTTTTATTCAGTATTTTGTATCCTATAAAATAGAAATGCATTTATTTCTCTACTCCACTATAAACTTTATAGAATAGCAATTAACACTTAAAATAGAGCTTATAAAGTTTTTCGACTAAAGTATTATATGTAATTTTAAATATAGAAATTAACAACATTTGTCCAATTACTCTATATATGAGAATTATTTATCTTTTAATTTTTTCATTTTTTTTGTCGAATTATGCTTTCGCACAGCGTGATTGTTCTTACATGCCCTCAAAGCGAAATTTTAAAATTAAATATGAAACCTATGATCATAAAAACAGAAAAGAATTTTCGGAAGTGTGGAAATTAGTAGGGAAAGAGAAGCATGAAAATTTTATAAAATATAATATCGAATCGGAAATCACAACAAGGAATCAACAAACGATTTATCAATATTTTCATCTTAGTACTAGAGATTCTAATTTTTATATAGGAGCTATACGTTATTTGGATCCTATACAACTAGATTCTTATCAGAAAATGGTTATAAAAGTATTATCTGATTCAGTTATAATTCCCATAAAACCTAAAATTTCTCAAATTCTACCTGAAGCCACTTGTTCTGCAAAGATTATGAGAGGAACAGGTTCTGTATTAATGTCGATGAATGTTTTATTAATTAACAGGAAGGTTGACGGAATAGATACAATTGATACTGCTGCAGGCAGATTTAAGTCTTTTAGAATTTCTTCAGAAAAAATTAGCTATAGTGGTATATCTATTAAAAAAACTAAATTATTGGAATGGTACGCTATTAATGTAGGTCTAGTTCGCATGGAAGAATACCATAAAAATGGAAACCTTATTTCCTACAAAGTTTTAGAGTCTCTTGCAGAGGATTTTTTTATTCCTTAACATTTATTTATTAGAATAAATACCTCAAGTTCTTTTAAAGTATATTAGATCAAATCTAATTCATTACTAATTTACTCTAAATTCTTATTCTAGCATGAAACTGCAATTTTGATTGCCGCTCCATCAAGTGAAATGGAAAAACAACAATAATACAGGGATTTTTGCGCTTATTAAAAAATCAACGATTTAATGTTCAGTCCTTTTATCTGGACACAAAACATCATGCCTGGGCATCATAAAAAGTTTACTCAGCAAGAGACAAGCAGGTTAACACCCATCTCTTCAAAAAACAAAACGTAATAGCTTCCTATATTCATTTCTATTGGGGAGAAAAGGACAAATTTAAACATCTATTCTTCTAATGTAGATAAGACCATACCAGGCGAACTGCTTGCGTATAGTATCTTGATCCGAATAAATTTAAATGATTTAATATGTGATATAAGAAGTAGATGTTTTCACGATAGTCATATCCCTGAGCTAATGGCTTTGTTTTATTATAAGCCAGGTAAAATTCTTCTGGAAAACCACCGAAAAGTCTTGTCATTGCTATTTCTGCTTCGCGGTGTCCATAATATACTGCTGGATCTATTAAGGCTGGATTAGAATCCAAATCACATAAAAAATTACCTTGCCATAAATCTCCATGAATCAAACATGGTTTTTCTTCACTACCTTCAAGAATTTCCTCAATACGATTCTCGAGTAGTAAAAATCCATTCTTCAGTTCCTCTTTAATTAACTTATTTTTTTCAGCTAATTTATATTGAAATAATAATCTTTTGTGGTAATAAAAATCCGACCAATTGATTGATTCGTTTTTGTTAGCAATATTTAACTGAAGTGTAGAGCCTATATAATTATCTTCGGAGTAGCCAAACCTCGCAGAACTATTCGAATGTAATTTTGCCAATTTCTCACCAAAATTGATGAAAAAATCATCTTTGGGTTCTCCTAAATTAATATACTCAAGTAAAATAATATCTTTATCTACAAATAAAACTTCAGGAACCCTTATAATTCCAGTTTTTTGGATCTTAAGAAGACCATTTGCTTCTTTTTGAAAAAGATCTATGTTGGTTGATGAATTCGAACTTGTTTTTAAAAAACAAGAACTCCCATCCTTAAATTTAATATGATAAGATTTACCGATACTTCCTCCTGAAAGTGGTTGATAAGCTCGTATACTCTCCCCTCTCCAATCCTCAATTTTAAAAATTAAATCCTTCTCCATTATTTTGAGATATGATTAATTATTCCCTCACATGCATCCTCTAAAATATCTATTACCAATTCAAATCCTTCAGCACCGCCATAATATGGATCCGGAACAGAATTGTAATCTAGAAAACGAATGCAATAATCTGTCATGGAACTTATTTTTTTTATATGAATAGAATTTAGAGCTAGCTTTTTAATATCTCTAACATTTTGTTCATCCATTCCAATTATATAATCGAATTCATCAAAATCTTTTTCAGGATTAAATTGTCTGGCAATACTGGTTAATTGATAGTTTCTTCTTAATGCATATTGCTTCATTCTACTGTCAGCTTCCTCTCCTATATGATATCCTGCCGTGCCTGCCGAATCACAAATAAATTCTTCATTTAAATAATTCATTTTTAAATATTTATTCATTATAGCTTCCGCACTAGGTGATCGGCAAATATTCCCTAAGCAAACAAATAATAATTTCTTTTTCATTATTATACTTGTATTAAATAGTTAAAGAAAAGTTGATTATTAAAATACTAGGTTTTCACATTATATGTGAATTTTAAGTATTGGAATGAAAAATAAGTATTTTATAATAATTCATAACTAAATTTATTATATCGTAAACGAATTAAAGAAATATTATCTTTCTTTCTCCGAATTATTAATCCGCAAACGTTTGGTTAGTTCAACCATCATTTTTATAACAAAAATTTTAAGACTTATAGATCCTAATTTAGTTTTTTTTTTATAATTTAGCACATACAATCTTCATAAATGAACAGGATAAAAATTCATAACTGTTTCAACTTAAATGCTCGGAAATCTTCGAGTGGAATAGTTATGCTATCTCAAGAATTTTCCTCTTCTTATTATTCCCGAAATTTAAATACTTCCAATAATAATAACCAAGTCTGTTGTTGTTGTTGCTGCTGTTAATTCTTAATATTTTTTTGAGATAACAGTAAACTAGAGGGGTTCTGCCTTTTATGTAAATTTGTGTATTTATAATCCAATAAATCAAGACATAATGAATTATTTAAGCAAAGTGATGGCAGAATTGCAATCGTCCAGACATAATTCTGAATTTGATATGCCGTCAAGAGATTTAGCGCAACGTTTTGTTGAAGAAGCGATGAATACACTCTTTCCAATTAGTGCGAGACGAACCAAAAGTAGCTGCGAACAGGAGTCTTTACTGTATCAGTTAGAGTCAACTTTAAAACTTCTCTTATTGCCTGTTAAGAATGAATTGCCTGTCCCTTTAGTGAAAATCACACATGATTTTATGAAAGCTTTACCAGATGTATATCAGGCTTTATTAAAAGATGCTGATGCCATTCAGCAATTTGACCCGGCAGCTGGAAGTATTGGTGAAGTAATAATTGCTTATCCAGGTTTTTTCGCGATAATGGTTTATCGTTTAAGCCATGTTTTAAATCAACTTAATGTTCCAATTATCCCGCGTTTAATGAGTGAATATGCACATTCTAAAACAGGAATAGATATTCATCCAGGGGCAACAATAGGTAGATCTTTTTTTATCGATCATGGCACAGGCGTTGTAATTGGCGAATCTGCTATAATCAAAGATAATGTTAAAATCTACCAGGGAGTAACGCTTGGCGCACTGCAAGTAAAAAAGAGTCTTGCAAAAAAGAAAAGGCATCCAACAGTAGAAGATAATGTGATCATTTACTCTAATGCAACCATATTAGGTGGTAAAACTATAATTGGAAAGAATTGCATTATAGGTGGTAATGTTTGGCTAACAGCTAGTGTACAGTCTAATAGTATTGTATATCATAAAAACGAGATTAATGTTAGAACAAATCACGATGAAAGAAAAATAATAAATTTTCAAATTTAAAGTATTCATAAAATGAAATTAAACAATATTTTAAAGGGAGTTGGAAATACTCCAGTAGTAAAGTTGAATAAAATATTTAATGGAGCTAGTGTGTGGATGAAATTAGAAAGATCTAATCCTGCAGGTAGTATAAAGGATAGAATTGCCTTATCGATGGTAGAAGTAGCGGAAAAAGAAGGATTACTTCATAAAGACTCCGTTATTATTGAACCTACTTCGGGAAATACAGGTGTTGGCCTGGCTATGGTTGCTGCAGTAAAAGGATATAAGTTGATATTAGTAATGCCGGAATCTATGTCTCTTGAAAGAAGAAGTCTGATGGCCGCTTATGGTGCTGAATTTGTACTTACTCCCAGAGAATTGGGAATGAATGGTGCAATTAAGAAAGCAGAAGAATTAATTGAAAGTAAACCAAATTCCTGGATGCCTTCGCAATTTGATAATGAAGCCAATGTAGATATTCATCGCAAAACAACGGCCAAAGAAATAATTGAAGATTTCCCTAATGGTATTGATTATCTGATAACCGGGGTTGGTACAGGAGGTCACATTTCGGGTGTTACTGAAGTTTTGAAACAAAAATTCCCAAAGCTCAAGGTTTTTGCAGTAGAGCCAGAAGCATCTCCTGTTATTAGTGGTGGGAACCCTGGTCCTCACCCATTACAAGGAATTGGTGCTGGATTTATTCCTAAAAATCTAAATACTGAAATACTTGATGGAACCATTCAGGTTTCGAAAGATGAAGCTTTTGCCAGAGTTAAAGAGTTGGCACAGTTAGAAGGAATTCTAGGTGGAATATCAACGGGAGCATCTATTGCTGCTGTGAGTAAAAAGTTGCAGGAAATTGACAAAAATGCAACAATTCTTACTTTTAACTACGACACAGGAGAAAGATACCTTTCTACTGAAGGTTTATTCTAATAAACAAAAGGCTGATTCTTTAGGAATCAGCCTTTAATATTATTATTTATTGCTTTTGGTTTGTATCGCTACAACTCCATTTACTCCTCGTGAACCATACATGGTCAGCTGGCTTCCTTTTAAGATACTTATTTTTTTAACTTCACCAGGTGATAAGGTTTCTAATATATTATTACTCATCACAACTCCATCAACTTCAATTAGTGCTCCATTTGAACCAAATATGGAAGACTTACCTCTTATAATAACTTTATTCCCTTCTACTTTAACTCCAGGAAATCTACCCTTTATAATATCTAAAACATTATCATAAGTTGAGTAATCTGGAGTTTGTTTAGAATTCTTAATTGATGCATAAAACTTTTCTTTATCGATAATATGTCCCGAATTTATTGCTAATTGTATAGCTTTTTTTCCTCTTTTTGAAGTCAAATTAAATTTTAGAGGGTGTGATTTTTCATTCACTTTTGCTATTCTACTTACAAACCCAGACGCAGTAATTTTTATTTTCCCCCTAAAATCGTCAGACAGATTGAAAGATCCTAAAGAATCAGATTTAATCATTTGATTTGTACCAAGAATTTGGATCGTAGCATTCCTAACAGGAATACTATCAAAAGTTGTTATTTTATAAGTTCTGACTGTGTTTTGAGTTGCACTTAAAGAAAATGATACAGCTATTAAAAGAGCAGTAATTAAAATTTTAATTGACTTCATTTTGATAGATTTTAGGTGAAATAGTATTTGTCTATTTGGTTGTTTCTGATAAAGTTAATAAAAATCCTTAATTAAATTTTTCATCATAAAAACTAAAAATTTAATTAATTAATCTATTCATCTCGAATAGCCTCGATAGGACGTATTTCTAATGCTCTTTTAGCAGGAATAATTCCAGCAAATATACCTGCGAGAATTAAAATCAATAGAGCAATCATGGCGATGTTAAAATCTACTTCGGGATTGGTAAACATAGTATTATCCCCTCCTCCCGATTGAATTGCTTTATTTATTACTTCAAGTAATATAACGCCAAATACTAATCCTAGCCATCCGGCAATTGCGGTTAACACGACTGATTCAGTTAAAATAGAACTAATTATTACAGAAGGAGCAGCTCCCAATGCTCTTTGAATTCCAATTTCCTTGGTTCGTTTTTTCACAATAAAAAGCATGATATTGCTTACGCCAATAATCCCAGCTAGTAGTGTTCCGATACCAACGATCCAAATCAATCCGGAAATTCCCAAAAACAGATTATTAATTTGAATAAATTCTTTTTCGACATTATTACTTCCAATTGCTCTTTTATCATCCGGATGAATAGAATGACGACGTTTCAAGAAGGCTTTCACCTTTCCTTCTACATAAGTAGCTGTATATTCTTTCTTGGAAGTTATGGAGTAATGACCAACTCTATTTCCATAATTATATGTTTTTTGAAGGGTTGTAAATGGAATCAATACACATTGATCCTGCCACTCTCCCCAACCCTGATTATGCATTGACTTAAAAGTTCCGACAATCTGAAAAAACACTCCATTAATTTTGATATATTCTCCAATTGGATTTTCATCTTTATCGAATAAAACTTGTACTACCCGATCTCCAATTATTGCAATTTTTCGTGCTTCGTTTATATCAACCTGATTGATAAATCGCCCAGATGCGATATGTACGGGATCTATTTGATTGACCTCAGGCACATCACCCAAAATACTAAATGCTCCGGTTTTTAATCCTCTGATTACATTATTATTATCATTGCCTCCACGTACTTGTACTCTAGGAGCAAGTATTTTAATTTCCGGAATATTATCTATGATAGCTTTTGTGTCCTGATTGGTGAAATTATAGCGTCTTCCCTGCTTATACCCTTTGTAGGGCATACTGGTTGGTTGTGCCCAAATAAATACTGAATTAGTTGCAAAATCTCCCATTCCATAGTAAACTCCATTTTCAAGTCCCTTTCCGGAACCAAGCATAATGATTAGCATGAATATTCCCCAGAACACGCCAAAGGCAGTCAGGAAGGTTCTTAATTTATTGCTTTTAAGGGCCATATATACTTCTGACCATCGATCTCTGTCAAACATATCTATAGATTATTAGGTTTTTTATTCTATTCATCAGCTAATGCCTCAATTGGCTTGACATTGGCAGCTTTCCATGCTGGGAAAAATCCAGCAAGCAGACCCGCAAAGACAAGTACTAAAGTTGCCTGAATGCCTACACTTAAATCTACCGAGGGATTCATAAAGAATTGAATCTGCGTGTGAGGCGCCAATACCTCTAAAAGAATAACACCCATCACTAAGCCCATATAACCTGCAACACTAGTAATTAATACCGATTCCAGAAGAATTAAGCTAACAATTGAATTGGGCGTTGCACCCAATGCCTTTCGAATTCCAATTTCTCTGGTTCGTTCCCGTACCACTATTATCATGATATTGCTAACACCAACAACTCCGGCGATAATGGTGAATACTCCAATAATCCAAACAAAAATTCGTATACCCGCGAATAAAGCCATAGTTCTTTGAAATCCCTCCATATTATTATTAATCCACATTGCTCTTTTATCAGTTGGATCAAATTTATGGCGTGAGGCAAAGTTTTTTCGCAAATAAGTTTCCATCTGCTTTAAAGCTTCAATATCATGAGTATTAGTAGTAAATGACATATTAGAGATTCTATTTGCACCGTTAAAAACCATTTGTGCGGTCGATATGGGAACATAAACTCGCTGAAGATCTCTTTCGGAATGATCTGTAAATGTTCCGATAACCTGAAAGAGAATACCATTTAGCTTGATATACTTACCTACAGGTTCTTCTCTTTTAAAGAGGGCTTCCTCCAAAATAGTACTAATGGCAACAACTTTTCTGGATTTCGCAATATCAATATCATTCAAAAATCGACCTTTCAAGGCTGTCGTATTTTCTAAGGTTTCGGTATCGGGATGAACTGCAATTATTTCATAATTCACATATTCCGATTTATAGGAAATAATATTGTTTCGGAAGATGGAATATCGTGAACTAATTTTATCAACATCCAAACCAGAAGACTTAGTACGATCATAGTCCTCGTTCGTAAATTGAATTCGCCTACCTGGTTGCATGCCATTAAAGGCCATACTCGTTCGTCCGCTATATATCCACAAACTATTTACCGCATCTCTCTTAAATTGATCAAGAACTCCATTTTGTAATCCATTACCGGATCCCAAAAGGATAATCAACATAAATATCCCCCAAGAAACACTAAAGCCAGTTAATATGGTCCGTAACTTATTCTTTCGGATGGTTTCAAAAATTTCTTGCCACTTATCAAGATCGAACATGTTGTTTCATTTAGAATTTCACAATGCAGAGAAGTAAATTAATCAGCTCTGAATAAATTTGTGATGTCCTAAAATTTTGGTGGTAATAACAATTGGAAGGTTTTCTCTGTTTGCAATATAGAAAAAGAAATGTTAGGAATCAATAATTCAAATAAGAAAAAGTCGGATTCGAATCAGATATCACTTCATTTATCAATAAGCTGAAATATTTTATTATGCCACATATAAGATATTAATAATAATCATACTTTTGTGGCCGATTACAACTCAAGCAAGAGAATACATGTATTCTTTTTTAGATACTTGTGTTCCTAATTCTTAAAGGGGGATTTTCATAAATTGAGTTTAGTTAGTTGGTTAATGGTTAGATGAAAAATGGCTGAATAATTCAGCCATTTTTAGGTTAAAATATCATTTAATCTTTTTTAACGTCCCTTTACAGCTCTTAACTGCCTATTGATTTACCTTTGAAGTACAGATTTGAAACAAATAAGAATAAAGTAGTTTTATCATAGATTGAGATTAAGGTTAACATTTAGTGTTAGAAAAGGATCGAGTGGTGTCGATCCTTTTTTTCTTGTAAATATTGAAAATTTTCCTTTTTTATCTTTTATATTATACAAACTATGAAATCTAAAGACCTTTATAAAAACATTCCTTTGGACCAAATTCCATGGATACAGGAAAAACCACCAAAATGTTTATCAGAATCTATCAAAAATCTATCTACTCCACCCGCTAAGATTCTGGATATTGGTTGCGGAATTGGTAATTTCAGCCTTTACTTTGCCATATTAGGCTTTAAAGTGACTGGAATAGACATATCACCTACAGCAATTGAAATAGCCCATAAGAATGCCTTAAGTGAAAAATTGGATTGTAATTTTATTGTATCCGATTTTCTGAAAGAAATGAAAATACTGAAGGAATATGCTGACTTTGCCTTCGATTACGAAGTGCTGCACCATATTTTTCCAGAAGATCGGGAGCAATTCGTTAAAAATGTAGATCATTGCCTAAAAAAAGGCGGATGCTATTTGTCGATATGTTTTAGCGAGGAAGAAGTGTATTTTGGAGACAAGGGAAAATATCGTACGACTCCATTTGGAACCACACTCTATTTTTCATCCGAGCAGGAAATAAAGGATTTAATGTCTCCTTATTTTAATATTTTAGAACTTAATACCATCCTGATTCCCGGAAAACAAAAGGAACACCAAGCTATTTTTTGTCTGATGCAAAAAAAATGATCCTCTGGAAACTAAAGGATAAAATAATTTATTCAAAATAATCTTTACAGATACGCAGCAAATAATTCATCAAATATCTCTCCTTTTGATAAACGCCCATTTATCAGACAAATAACATAAACCTTGCCTTTAGCACACAGCTTATTATCTGATAGTCGATAAATATCTTCATTAAAAACCAGCTTGACTCCTTCTCTTTCTATATTCAATCGAATTTCAAATTCATCGCCGCTAGTTAATGATGTTTTGTAATCAATTTCTATGCGGGAAACCATGGCATCAATTCCCTTTTCGTGCAATGCTTTAAAGTTATTGCCTATAGTTTGTAAGAACTCATGTCGTGTATGTTCCAGATAATTCTGATACACAGAATTGTTTACCACTCCTTGAATGTCGCATTCATAATCGCGCACTTTAAGGCTTAGTTTGTAAATATAGTTTTTCATTGAAGTCGAATTTTAAAAGCCTAAAACTATACAAATTGTTGGAATTTTTCGAATTATGACTAATTTAATGTTCCAATATTCTAAAACATAAACTTCATGATTACCTACTACTTAAAAGAAAATTCATTTAAAAAGGATGAAGATAAACTCTAAGCTGTACCTTTTACAATGGGAAGAATAGATCGGAAAGAACTTTTAAAAGAGTGTGCCAAAAGAGGAAGTGGCATAACGATATATAAAGCTGAAAGCATGCTTTCGAGATTAGAAACCGTAATTTGTGAGGCTATGAAGAAGAGTTACAATATAATCACTCCATTTTTTAATATTCAACCAAGTATAAGATGTATTATAGATCATATACCTGATTAATATCAAATCAGATTTATGATTTAAAATAAATTAAGCTTCTGATTTAATTTAAAAGAAGAGCTATATTAATTACTCTAGATCTATGCTATTTATCCAGACCAGACAGCTTTTAAAACCTGTCTGGTCTAGTATAAAATCAAAGGCTTAATATTCCTGTTTTTCTACATACTCACTATAACTCTTGATTGATAAACTGGATTCAGACTTCTTGCAAAAAGCATAAATAAACGCACTTGCCAATCGAGCATTGGTTACCAAAGGAATATTCAAATCAATTGCAGTTCTCCTGATTTGATAGTCATTATTCAGTTCCGTTTTGCTTAAATTTTTAGGGATATTTATCACAAAATCTACTTCTCTGTTACGAATCAAATTCATTGCATTTTTGACCTTCTTTTCATCAGGCCAACCAACACTTTCTATAGCCACACCATTATCTTCGAGGAATTTAGCAGTACCTCTGGTGCCATACAATTTGTAGCCTCGTTCCTCAAGCATTTTTGCACTCTTCAATAACTCCAGCTTTGAGCGAATGGGGCCGCTGCTAATCAAGACAGCTTTCTTCGGTATTCTGTAACCTACTGAAAGCATTGATTTTAAAATAGAATCGTAGTAATCTGGACCGATACAGCCCACTTCGCCAGTTGAAGACATATCTACACCTAAAACCGGATCTGCTTTTGACAGTCTGGAGAACGAAAACTGTGAAGCTTTTACACCAATATGCTCCAACTCAAACATGGATGGGAGATTGTTTCCAATATGAATATCCAGCATTGCCTGTGTAGCAGCTTCCACAAAATTAAAGTCCATTACTTTCGATACAAAGGGGAAACTACGACTTGCGCGTAAGTTACATTCGATCACTTTTATGTCGTTATCTTTCGCCAGCAGTTGCATATTGAATGGGCCGGTTATATTCAATGATTGTGCTATTTTTTTGGCAATTTTACGAATTCGACGAATGGTTTCGAAATATAGCTTCTGTGGTGGAAATACTAATGTTGCATCTCCGGAATGGACACCGGCAAACTCAACATGCTCTGAAATAGCATCAATAATAATTTCGCCGTTCTTAGCTACTCCATCAAACTCAATTTCCTTAGCCTCCTGAATAAATTCACTTACCACAACCGGATATTGCTTCGATATCTTTGCGGCTAAATCGAGGAAGTGTCCTAATTCGTCGTGGTTAGATACTACATTCATAGCGGCACCAGAAAGCACATAACTTGGGCGAATCAGTACAGGAAAATCTACCAGTTCAATGAACTCATTAATTGCTTCCTTACTGGTTAATTCCTTCCATCTGGGCTGATCTATTTTTAAATTATCCAACATGGCGGAGAAAGTCTGTCTGTTTTCTGCCTTGTCGATAGATTCCGGCGATGTTCCTAATACCTTCACATTAGCCTTATGCAATCGCATTGCCAGATTATTTGGAATCTGACCTCCCACTGATACAATTACACCTTTTGGTGATTCCAAATCAATAATATCCAATACCCTTTCGAATGATAATTCATCGAAATACAGCCGGTCGCAAACATCATAATCTGTACTTACTGTTTCCGGATTGTAATTGATCATTATCGAACGTAATCCGGCTTTATTAACTGCATTTAAGGCGTTTACGCTACACCAGTCGAATTCCACCGACGAACCAATACGATAAGCTCCCGACCCCAAAACAATTACCGATTTGTGATCGCCCTGGTATTGAATATCATTTTCATCTCCACTATAGGTAAGGTAGATGTAATTAGTTTGGGCAGGATATTCAGCTGCCAATGTATCTATTTGCTTTACTACTGGAATAATACTTCTTTCCTTACGGTGATTTCTTACGAGTAGTAATTCTGATTCCATATTGGTATTCTCTGGTTTCAACACAAAGCGTGCAAGTTGAAAATCAGAAAATCCGTAGACCTTTGCCTTTTTAAGCAAAGCATCAGGTAATTCCTTTAAATTATTATGCTTCTGAAGATCCCATTTAATTTGGGTGATGTGTTCCAGCTTGCTTAGAAACCATTTATCAATGGCAGTTAAGGCATGAATTTTATCGATACTATATCCTGTTTCAAAAGCCTGGGCAATGGAAAATATTCTCATATCTGTAGGATGCGATAATTCCTGTTCTACATTCTCGAATTTTGAATGCACATTACCAACAAAACCATGCATACCTTGTCCGATCATTCGTAATCCTTTTTGAATAGCTTCCTCAAAATTACGACCAATAGCCATTACCTCGCCCACACTTTTCATGCTCGAGCCAATTTCTTTATTAACTCCTTCAAATTTATTCAAATCCCAACGTGGAATTTTACAAACTACGTAATCTAAGGCTGGTTCAAAACAAGCTGTAGTTGTTTGTGTAACTGCATTTTTTAATTCATGCAAAGCATAACCTAATCCCAATTTTGCTGCTACTGCAGCCAATGGATACCCCGTTGCTTTCGAGGCAAGAGCTGACGATCTGGAAAGTCGGGCATTGACCTCAATTACACGATAATCTTCTGAGTTAGGATCCAGAGCATACTGCACATTACATTCTCCCACCACTCCCATATGGCGAATAATTTTAATCGCCAAAGCTCTTAGTTTATGGTATTCTGAGTTGGTTAATGTTTGCGAGGGAGCAATTACGATACTCTCTCCTGTATGAATTCCCAGCGGATCGAAATTTTCCATATTACAAACCGTAATACAGTTATCGTATGCATCCCGAACCACCTCATATTCCACTTCTTTCCAACCTTTTAGCGATTCTTCTACCAAAATTTGACTAGAGTAGGATAAGGCATTTTCTGCCAATTCTTTTAACTCTTCCATATTAGAACAGAAACCACTTCCTTGTCCGCCTAAGGTGAAAGCTGCACGCACAATAATTGGAAAACCAAGCTTATTAGCTGCTTTCAACGCATCATCAATAAATTCTACTGCAAAACTCTGTGGAGTTTTCACATCAATCTTACGAAGTTCGTTGGCAAATACTTCCCTATCCTCTGTCTTAATAATGGTTTCAATGGGAGTTCCCAGCACCTGAAGATTGTATTTCTCCAAAATCCCGGAACGATACAATTCGATACCACAGTTCAATGCTGTTTGTCCACCAAAAGCGAGCAAAATACCATCTGGTTTTTCTTTCTTGATTACTTGCTCTACAAAAAAAGGAGTGACCGGCAAAAAATAGATTTGATCGGCAACTCCTTTAGAGGTTTGCACTGTTGCAATATTTGGATTAATTAGCACCGTGGAAATACCTTCTTCTTTCATGGCTTTTAGAGCCTGTGAACCGGAATAGTCAAATTCTCCTGCTTCTCCAATTTTTAGTGCTCCAGAACCTAATAATAGCACTTTCTTTATCTTATTTTTTATCATCTTGTTGCGAAATTTGAATGATTGTAATCCATTATCTAAAGCTATTGGCAATTGAATATTCTACCTTATGCTTTATAGTCTTCTATCATTTGAATGAAATCACCGAAAAGGAATTCTGTATCGGTTGGTCCACTAGATGCTTCGGGATGAAACTGGGAAGCAAAAAATGGCTTATTCCTGTGTTTGATTCCTTCACAAGTTTTATCATTTGCATTCACAAACAAAGTTTCCCATTCTTCAGGCAAGCTTTTTATATCAATAGCATATCCATGATTCTGCGATGTGATAAAACAACGTTTACTTCCTGATAAAACGACTGGTTGGTTATGACTACGGTGGCCGTATTTTAACTTATAGGTATCCGCTCCAGCCGCCAGTGCCATCAACTGTGTGCCCAGGCAAATTCCCATAATCGGAGTATCCTTTTCAAAAACCATTTTCAGGTTCTCAATTGCGCTCGTATTTTGCTTTGGATCTCCCGGACCATTCGAGATAAACAATCCATCGTATTCTTCCTTTGTGAAATCGTAATCGTGAGGCACCCGAATTATAGTAGTATCATGTTTCAACAAGCAACGTATGATATTGTTTTTTACTCCGCAATCCAATAAAAGGATTTTGTGCTTGCCGTTTCCATAGATCTTTTTTTCGGAGATACTAACCTGCGCAACCAGATTCTCCAAATTAGGATCCTGCCATTCCGTATCCTGCCCTTCAAATTCAATTTTTGCCAACATACTGCCCTTCTCACGCAGTTTTTTGGTCAAGGCTCTAGTATCCAGTCCGTAAATTCCTGGTATCTGGTGTTGCTTCATCCAATCGCCAAGACTAAGACTTGCGTTCCAGTGACTAAACTCCTCGGTATAATCAGAAACAATAAATGCTGATACCTGAATTTTATCAGATTCATAGAATCGGAACAGATCATCCTCTTGAAAATTCCCCGGAACTCCGTAATTGCCTATTAATGGAAAAGTACTTACCAAAATCTGTCCTTTATAGGATGGATCAGTAAGACTTTCCGGATAACCAGTCATTGCTGTATTAAATACCATTTCTCCAGCAATAGATTTCTGATATCCAAAGGATGTACCGATATATTCCGATCCGTCTTGTAAGATTAATTTAGCTTTTGCCTGTTGTGACATAAAAGATTTATAAAATGGTTAATGTTTAGATAATAATAGTCGTTCTATATTCTATTCAAAAGATTCATATAGGCCTCCTTGGTTTTATTGAAATTAAATCCAACAAAAGTTTCATTCATTTTGGCAACAATTTTATCATTGCATAAGTTACCAAGACTACCTGCATGAACATGCTTCACTTTTCCTTTGTATTCAAACTCACCGGCTTCCACAATTTGACCTACTTTTTTATAGGCATCACGGAAAGGCACACCTTCTAAAACCATACGGTTCACTTCCTCAACGGTAAACAGATATTTATAACGCTCATCCTTTAAAACATCTTTATTGATTCTGACTTCGTAAAGCATTGCTCTAGTCATTTCCAAACAAGCAAGCATTCTATCGAATGCAGGCATAAAAAATTCCTTTGTGAGCTGATAATCTCTGTGGTAACCAGATGGGAGATTCGAAGTTACAGCATGTATTTGGGCTGGCAACATTTGTAGTGCATTGGCATGAGCACGAATCATTTCAAAAACATCCGGATTCTTTTTGTGTGGCATAATGCTGCTTCCGGT